>JAABUL010002996.1_pt1 | contig 26298 bp, 4 predicted proteins | sample 5559151 | NCBI WGS metagenome assembly JAABUL01 (sample SAMN10711876, study PRJNA513368) | rock metagenome | isolation source: Antarctica rocks | place: Antarctica: Victoria Land, Pudding Butte sud | reverse complement strand
ATTAATAAATAATCTAAGAAATTCTTTATTTCTTTATTAATTTTGTATTGTATTAATCTATTTGCAATATTATTTATCGTAAATATTAATTCTATAATTGTCTAAAAAATTTAATAATTTTTTGTAATTATATTTGGAAATAGCATTAATAATATATTAATGTTTGTTATTATATCTATTAATTTGTTCGATAATAAATACTATTTTAAATAAAACGATCTTTTTTATATAAAATAATACAAATTAAAGTCTTTTATTAAAACTCTTTCTTTTAATATGCGCAATATTGCCTTAATATCTAAAATACTTTTTTTCCGTAAATAATTTTATAATTTTTAGAAGATAAATTATATACTTTGTAAATATATATAGTTTCGCAAATTATTCGCGCATTATTAATATATATTTATAGCGTAATAATATTTACGTTCTTAAAATACTATATTAACTATTAAATATTATTATCGATTCTCTTGTTAATATAGAAACAAACTTTGCTTTTATTGTTCTTAAGCGCAAAATTAATATTTACTAAATAATATATCTCAAAATTCTTGTTGTATCTTTGAGACTTTTATATAATTAAATTATTATAAATTTTTATTTTTTTCTTGTATAATAGTATTACTATTTTTTTATTTTTTTTATTTGTAAACGTTATATTATAATATTTGAAATTTATTTTGCCTGCTAAACTATTAAAGCTTTTTCTTAAAATATTCTTGTATCTTTGTAGCGTTTGCGAGATATCTATCTTATACATTAGATCTTTTAGAAAAGACAATATTAATATTAATATAATTAGCTTCGAATTTAATTTGTTCGATCTTAATTTCTTAGTTAAATAATTTAGTATAATATCTTTAAACAAAGCAATAATACTAAATATGCAAATCTTGTTTGTCGAATATTTTAATTTTCTTTTTTAAGCTATTATCTATTAGCAATTTTAAGCTAATAGATATTTTTGTATATATTGTTAATATTGTTTTCTAATTATATCTTGTTTGCGAACAATATAATATATAAATTTATATATTGTAACTTTTTTAATTCTATTTTTCTTAATTTGTTGTTTATAGTATTAAAAATTAAAGATTCTATATATATTTTAACACAATTTATATTTCTAGATATTATAAGTTTGTTTGTGCAAACAATACTTTAAATAATTAACTTGCGCACAATAAACGTATCTTTAATTGTTTCTATATTTGTATATTTTGTAATTATATTTTTAGTATTTTATATACTAGTATATTTTGCAATTTAAGTTGTAAAATTGCGTAATTTTTATATTAAACTCGTAATTCTTTTTTTATAAATTAGAATTTTTCCAATTTGCGCTAACTACGCGTATTGTTAATAATATATATCTCTTTTATTAATTATTCTTTGTAAGTTATTCGATCTTCTTAATTGTTACTTGTAAATATATACTTTTATTAACTTTTATAAGTGCTTTTACTTTCTTTTTCTTTGAATTTTTAAGCATTTCTTTTACTCTAATATTGTGTACTATTATATTGTAGTTAACTTCGCGCAAGTTCGCATTTAATAATATCTTCTTAATTTAAAAATTGTTTTTCTTTAATATTTTTTTGTTGTTTTTTGTTTTAACTTTGAATACAAGCAATTCTAAATATCTTTTTATTGCTTCTATATCTTTGCGCATCAATAAAGTCTTATTAATATCTAATTATTTTGCTTATTTTATTATAATCTTTGTTGTTATCGTTATAATTCTCTTTATTTGATTTTCTTTTTTAATAAAAATTTTGACTTCGAATTTCTCGCACAAATTACGTATCGACAACGCAATATTAACATTAAAGCTAAGATAGCTTCGAAAGAAAATTGTCAATATTTTGTTTTTATTTTTCGTTTAATTATTTATGCGTTTCTTTTTATTTGCTTTTTTTATGTTTTTAAATAATCGTTTATATATCAATTTAGCGCTAGCGAAGTAACGCGTTGATGCGTTAATTTCTCTATTATCTTTATTAATTGTCTTATCTTTTCTTAGAGTATTAACTTGTTGTTTTTTAGCTTATTAAACTTATAGAATACGTGCAGTTTTTTGTTTAATTGCTTGTGTATATTCTTTGTTGAAATTACATTCTTTTGCGAAGATACAATATTTATTTCTCATCTATTTGTTAATATTGTATAGACAACGCTTATAATTTAATCTTAATAATTAAAATAAGATATAAGTATTATGTCGATAATATTTCTTGTCTCTAGATAGATAATAGATAATATAATATTTTACTAATTTAGACTTTTCAATTATCTAAATAATTAATTGTTAACTTTTGTATATTAGAAATTAACGAGAATTTAACTAATAATAATTATTGTAAATTTATTGTAAATTTAATTTGTTAATCATGTTTTAGATATTCTAGTTAATAAATAGATAAATTTTTCGCTTTATTTTAAACTCATAATTTGTTAAAATAATAAATAATAAAATGCTTAGTTTCTATATCAAAGCTAGAACAAAGTTTATCTATATATCTTGATTGATACTACTTAAATTAATTATATAATATAGAATCAAATAGTGTCAAATTATATAGTATCAATATTTAACTAAATTAATTATAGTATTTTAACAACTTAAGACTTAAAAGTTTTAAAATAGATTTTAAATTTAATAAAATATAAGTAATAATTTATATAGAAATTAATTTCTAGACTTAGATTAAATAGAAGTATCGAAATATTATAATTAATTTAATCTAGTATTAATACTATTTAATTTAATATTACTTAATCTAATATAATATAATTAATTTAAATAATATCGATTAATATATATAGTAGAGCAAAGTTCTTAATATCGAAATGATGTAATCGATTTAATTTAGTCTTAACATTATATAATTAATTTAAATAGTATCGATTAATATATATAGTCGAACAAAGTTTTTAGCTTCTATATAGAAATTAAGTATTCTATTGTTTATTATTTTAAGAATATAGTTATCGAAGAACAAGTAGATTAATCGTTGAGTTAAGTTTCGGTTCCAAGTATTGGAATCGATCTAACTTAACAATTTTAATATTAGAAATCGATCTAAAATTCGATTTGATTTGCGCTAATTTAGAATCGATTTAATTCGATTTAAATTAATATTCAACTTTAATATTAAAAATCGAATTAGATTGCTAAGAAATCGAAAATAATATTATTATGTTAAGAGTTACTATTTTAAGATTTATATAATTATAATATATTATCAAAGTTACAATTTGCTATATTATTAAACTATAATTACTTGTTAGTATAAAATTTTGCTTAATTTATTTTATATTTGTATTATTTTTTTGCATTATTGTTTTACTTTTAAAAAAAAAACGATAAACTACTTAAAAATATTGTTTATACTATTTTCGACTATAATATATCTAATTTTTCAAAAGCTTTTAGTTAATAACTGTCTTTATTTAGAATAATTTTAATAAATCTATTTTTCGCAATTTGTTATCTAGTATTTCATATTTTAATTAATTCGCAAATTAATTCGATTAGAATTTTAATTATATTTTTGATACTAAAAAAAAAACTTTAAAAAGTATTAAATAAGATTTTAAGCAATTTTCTATTACTTAAACTAAAAGATAAAATCAAATATATTAAATAAAATACAAATATTAAAATTTAATTTTAAGAATAATAATTATATATTACAATTAGCAAAAGTATTTTATATAAAACTTAAAATAAACTTGTCTATTTATATTAAATTAAAAAAATTAATATAAAAATATAATCTAAACTTTAAAACAAACATATTTAAATAATTTTAATTATTAATAATTTGTCAAAAATTGTTTGCAAAAATTGTTAAAAAATATTAAATTATTTTATTGTATACAATTATTTAAATATATTAAATATAAAAAAACATTTTTAATTTGTATTTTGCTTAAAACAAAAAAGATCTCAATTATAATTAATAATTGATTTAATTTTTATTTTCGTAAGTTATTGTTAATAATATAAATAAACAATACAAAACTAATATATTAATAGAAGAAAAGTTATATTAATTTATTATTCTTTAATTAAAAAAATTAAAAAAATTAATTATATAAAAAATTTGTTAATTTAAATTTACTCTTTCGAACTATTGATAATTTAAATTTTCGAAAATTACTAGAAATACTTTAACTAAATTTAGTGCTTCTAGATTGTATCAAATTAACGAAATTAATTTTTACAAATTTTAATTAAATTTGTAACAAAATTAAATTAGATTTAAAAGAATTTTAATATATTTTTATTACTAAAAATATATAATTTAGTTTTTAAAAGGTTATTTATTTTGAAGTGTTAATATATTTAATCAATATTATATTTTAATATTGTAAATATCTTATTAAATTTACTTTTCTTAATATTAAATATATAAATTAACAATTAATATTAAAGCTTATAAAGATATTAAAAAATTTTAAAATTAAAAAAAAATTCTTGAAATTATTATTAATAATACAAGCAATAATAATACTTTTAAAGACAAATTTAACGAAGTTTTAAATCGACAAAATTTTTAATAAGACAAATAACAAAATTTTATTTTTTGTTTAATTTATATTATTAATTTGATTGTTTAGAATTTTATTGCAACTCTTAAATTAAAAGCAATTATTAATAATATTGTTCTTTATCTAAAAATAAATAAGTTTAGACTATTGCAAAAGTACAAACTTAGTTGTTATAATTAAAAAAAATTTGTTTATATAATAATGTAAAAAGATAATATATTTGTTAAATCCTATTTAGATTTGCGCTTTTCTTGTTATTATTAATAACTTGTTTTAGCGTTTAATTTGCTTTAGAGTCTTTTAAGAGCAAAAAAATTAAAAAGATCGAAAATTAATATAAGATATTTGTATTTATTAAAATTCTATTTATTTAATATTTTGTTATACGTATTAACTACGCAACTATATTGATCTTTAAATAGAAAAATATCTAAAAATTCAAAAAATTTAATAAACTTGATTAAACAAAAACAAGTAACAATCGATTTAGTAGTTTAACAATATATTGAATTTTTTCTATAAATGCACTCTTATAGTTTCTCGAACAACTAATATTAATATTTATTTAAAACTTCGAGTATTCAATATAATATTCAATTATTCTAATTATTTAAAGAAAACTATAATAAATTATAATTGTTCTTTAAAAGAAATTATACTAAAAGCTTGTAAAAAAGTTTCGACAAAATTTCTTAAATATTATTCGAAAACAAAAAAACTTAATAAAATATTATACAATTTTGTTAATATTTTGAATTCTACGCAAAAATTAAATTTTTATAAGATGTAAAACAAGAAAAATAATAATAATTCTATAAATTATAAAACAAAATATTAGATAAAATTTAAAGTCTATTTTCGATATTATTATAATTTAATTGTTGTTTTAATAGCAAAAGTACAAAAGCAAATATTGTTAAAAAGATAATACAATATAATAATATATTTAAATTTCCGTCAACTTTTTCATAGTTTGACGCAAATATTATAAAATTTTTACTTTAATAATCTTAATACTTTTGTTTAACTTAAAACAAAAACAATTAATATCTTTGCATTAATATTATAAAAAATAAATACAAAAATATTAAAATATTAAAAAAACAATACTTTGAACTATTTGAATTAACACAAATAATTAAAGATATTTTTTCTTGTTTAATATTATTAATAGATATTGAACAAACTTTTACTTTTGCTCAAAAATTATATTAATAAAATTAATTTTAAATAAGTTTGCAAACAATTAAATAAATTACAATAATTAAGTATTATAATTTTACTACAAATTTAAATTTAAAGAAAACTAATATTAAATTGTAAAATATTTATTGCAAAGTACAGAATAATAATTAGCAAATTAATAGAAGTTAGTTTTTTTTTCAAATAAAGTTTAAGATTGTTTTAAGTAAAATTTATTTATAGCTAGATTATTGTACAAAAGACTTTATATTTATAATATTGTTATAAATAAACGAATATTATTAGCGATAATATAGATAAATAATATATTTAAAATAAAAACTTTTTAAAATCGAATGTCTTTTTATCTAGATATTCGAACATTGTTGAATAACTAATATTATATTGTTAAGTAAAAAATTTGTTTTGTATTATTTATATATATTATCTTTAAAACTAATTTAAAGCGCAAAATATCTATTTTATTAACTTTTTTTTAAATTATTGTTAATAAAAATTGTATTACAATGTAAATCGAAGATAAAAAGCTATTTTACAAAAAATAAAATATCAATTATATAGCGTTTTACAAGCGTTTAATTTAGTTGTAAATAACAATTGTTTTTAATAAAGTCTCTAGAAAGAAACAAATAAATATAAAAGAAAATGTTAAAAATATAATAATTAATAAAAGAATAAGAGAATAAAAAAAAACTATATAATAATATATTTAAGTAATATAGATATATTTAAAGAGTTAATTAAATTGTAGAGCAATGCTTCCAAGCTAAATTAATAAAGAAAATTAAATATAAGAATATTGCAAAATAAACTAAAGTTAATACAATTACTATACAAATAATTTTAAAAAGTAAAAACATAAACACAATATAATCTTTTAATATTTAAATATATACAAAATTTAATATAAATAAAATAACTAATTTACAAGTTAGTCTAATTCTAATTAGTTCGAATTGAGCAAAAATATAATTAAATATATAATATTAATTATCGAAATAATTTAACAACACATTCTATATTATAAGAGATTTGATAAATTAAAGAAAAAATATAATCTAAATACGATTAACGAATTCAAAAAGTTTAAAGATACTTTTGCAAACAATAAAAACGCTACAGATTGTAAAATATTTAATTTTTCAAAATCGACAAATAATAATTTTGACAACTTAATTAAAATTAATAATAATAGAGTAAAAATAAGATAAAAGAAGATAAAGAGTAATACGAAAATAATAGATAATAAGTATAAAAATATAGAGTATAAAGACAAAAATAATAATAACAAGAGCAAAGAAGATAATAGTAATACTAAAAATAAAGTTAAGTTCAAGATTATAGAGATCTTAAACTAATTAATAGTATTAATAAGTCTAAACACATTATTTAAATATATTATTATATACTTTTTTAAGCAAAAGTATTGATAAAATACTATTTAATTATGCATTTTTTAATAAAATATAAAATCGAAATTAATCGAGAGACTTTAATAGTTGTAATCTATTTATTATATAAGTATTAAATAATTTACATGCATTAGTTTACTATATTACTATAGAATATTTGAATAAAAAAATTTAAAAATTTAAAAATTAAATTTATGTTTACAAAATTTGTTACTAAATAACTTTATTTCTTAACAATTTAAATCGATTTTTTTAAATTAAATTTCGATTTTAACTCTAGAAATTAACTTAACTCGACTCGATTTTCGATTTCAACTTTAGAAATTGATTTGTTAAGACTTTCGAATTAAGTTGATTCGAATTGTTAAGATTCGAGTCGATTAATTAATTCGAACTTGATTAATCGATTCGACGCGATCAGTCTAAGAACAAGTCAAATAAAACATTGATAACAAGAAATATATAATTATACTTCGAAATATTGTTAATAAAAAACTGTATTATAATATTTAAAAGATTGATCTAATTAAAGAGATCGATTAAAAAATTGTTAAAATATATAAATTTAAAAAATTAAGTATACTAATAAGAATTTTTGTAAATTTAAGTTTCTTAAAATCTTTAATTGCTAGAATATTAATAAATACAAAATTAAGTTTCGCAATACTATTAATAAACTATCTATTTAATCGAATAATTATATTACAAATAAAAATTAGCTTATCTTTAAATCTCTAGTTAACTTTAAAAATATAATTTATCTCTTTGTAAATTAATAGATATTAAAATGTAAATTCTTAAATAAAGATAATATCTAAAAACAAAAATTCTTTGTTATTATTTATAATTATAAGATTTAATATATAAATTTAATAGATATCTTAACTATTAATAATATTTTAATTCTAATAACAACTACTAGTCTAATAACTATTATAAGAGATAGTTTTCCTATTATTAATAATCTTAGCTTTGTATATATTAAATAGAAGAAATATATAAATTACAAGAAAATAGATTATTAACAATTAAATTGCTAAAACTTATATTTAGAACTATATCTTATTTTTAAAAGTAATAGCTTCGAAAACTATCAAAATAATAGATAGTAGAACGTTTAGTTACTATGTAGAAGCTAGAACTTTGCTTATCTATATATATTGATTAAAGCTATCTAGATCAATTACGTAATATTAAGTCGAGTAGTGTTGAATCGAATAATATTACTACTAAATCAAATCAGTTATAGTATTTCGACACTTTTATTTAATTTAAATCTAAAAATTAGCTTTTATATAAATTATGTTTTATAGTTTATTAAATTCAAAATTTATTATAAAAGTTCTAAGTCTTAAGTATCTTTCTAACAAAAGCAAAAAAATTGTATAAAAGTTCTTTGTTAGCAATTTATATACAAATATATGTATATTTACGAGTTTAAGATACTCTAAGATTTAAAATAATATATAAAAAATAAAAGTTTAACAAGAATTTATTTAAATGTTGTTAATAGTATTTAATAACTTTATTAATAAAGCAAAGAAAACAATAAATACAAATTTAAAATAATAATACAAAGATTAATAGCAATAAATATAATAACTATTTAGTTGCAAGTTGTTTCAATAACTAAATTTAATATTTATATTTAAAGTTATAAGTAATTTTATTGTTAAATTAATTTAAGAGTTTGTCGAAATATTTTAAATATATTACAAGAAAAAGCTTTAATTAGTTTGTTAGTTATTTGTTTCTTAATAAAAAAATATTTTAGTTTAATTTAATTATTTGTAATCTTTTTTCGAACAAATTAAATTTAAATGCTTATATGTTTTGTTTAAATATATTGCGCAAAATTCTTAGTAAACGCTATAATTTTTTAGTTCTTGCAATAGATAATAATAGCAACTAGATACAATATTAAGAATATTAAAAAAAAAGTATTAACAACAACAAAAACTTTAGATATAAATAATAATAATAAAAATAAATAAAATAATTGCAATTGCTTTAACAATACTTGAAGCTAAAAAATCTTTTTAACAATTTATATTTGTTTAATATACTTAATTTCGCAAATAGAAAGAGCAACAATTAATTAACGTTTAAATAATTAATTAATAACAATACTCTTTAAATTCAAGATATATTTAAAGATAAAACAATAAGTATTTTGATTTTTACTCTAGTTAACGTCAATATAGTTTAACAAAAAAACAAATACTTTTATAGAAGATAAAACAAATATCAAAAGTATTTTAAAAATAATAAAATATTTGTTTAACAATTTTTGAATAAATGTTAATAAGATTAAAAGTATATTTGCTTATTATTAAGATAACAAAAGCAATATTTAATCAAGTATCTAATATTGCATATATAAAAGAATTAATTATTAATTAATAAATATAATAATAAATTAAATTTGCAATATAGTTTAAGTTAACAATATATATTTCAAATATATTTATAAAGATAACAACTAGTTTATACTTTTATATTTTGTAATTTTTTAATATTTTTTTAAAATATACTTTTTAACTTAAATAGAGAGTTTAAATTGCAAAATTGTACTTGATTTCGATTTCTAAATATTATTAAATAAAATTTAAGTTAATTATTTTGAATTAATTAACAAAAATTCTTTCAATAACGTTGATAAACTTTCTATTAATATTAACGTCAACAATTAAGAGATTGTCTATATAGATAACAATAATAGTCGAACTATTAATAAAAATATTTAGATTGAAGTCTAACAAACAAAAGTAATACTTTTTAAAAAAAGCTACAAAAATATTATATTATATTTAAATTAATTGCTTAAGTTTATAAAAAGCTTTTTTGATTTAGTAAATTTTTTTACTTTGCTTAAAGTTGTAGAGCAATTTTATATAAATATCTTTATTAATATTTTTGTAAAAAATAATAACAACAATATTTATTTGCGTAGAGACTAATTATTGGATCGGGTTTCGGTTCCAACTATTAGAATTGATTCGACTCGACAATTTCAACATTAAGAATTGACTCGAAGTTCGATCGAATTAATACTAATCTAAAATTAACTCGATTCAACTTAAGTCGATTTTCGATTCCAATATTAGGAATTGAATCGAAATGTCAAGAAATCGAAAATTACGTTATTATACTAAAAATAGTATAAAATAAGTTTAAATTTAGTTTTTTTATTATATAGATAATACATTATAGTAATGCATTATAGTAATACTATTATAGATAGATATTTCTAATATAATTATTAATTAAATGCAATAAATTAACTATTTCTATTAAATTATTACCAAAAATAATAGAATTTATTAAAAATAATAATTTGAATCGGTTTTTCGAGTTGAATTTCGATTTTATCTCTAAATCTTAACTTAAGTTAAGTCGATTTTCGATTTCAACTTCAGAAATCGAATCAACTTTTTGGTTCCAACTTTAGAAATCGATTCGATCCAATTTGATTCGAATAATTGACTCGAACTCGATTAATCAATCCGACGCAATTAGTCTATTTGCTCTAGATTTTAATTGTTGTTAACAACAACAATAAAGATAATTTTGTAACTTATAAATTTAATTACAATCGCAAAAATTTAATATAATTTAGATTTTTGTATTGTTTAAAACTTTTAATAACTTAATAAATCTTATAATAAAGAATTTTTTTATTAATTTTTTGTTTAATTTTGTAGATTTATCTTTTATAAAGTATGTAATATTTAATAGATATTAAGCAAACAATATAAATATTATTTTCTTTTAAGAATTTAATCTTGTTAAATTTAACTAATTGCTAATTTGTTTTATAGTAGATATTTGTTATAGCTTTAGCATAAATCTTAGACTTATATAATTTTAACAAGATAATTTTAAATATTAAAATAAAAGAATTTACAAATTTATTTTGATACAATTAAAGCTTTGAATGTTTTTACAATATTAAATTAAGATTTAAGAACAACAAAATTTAAAGCATATTTAATAATTTAATAGCTTTAGAAAACTTATTAAAGTTAATAAAATCAAAAAGAGTATTATCTTTAAAATTGAAAGATAACTTGAAAAAAATAGTATTTCTAAAGCTTGAAAAAGATAGAATTTTAGACAAAATAAATAAATTTAATTTATTACAGTTTTTAATATAATTTAAAAACAAAATAATTCTTTATTGTTGTTATAATATTATTACAAAGAGTTTATTCAATTTAGTTTTTATAAAATTTAGAAATTTATTAATAATATTTGTAGTATTAGATTGCGTAAATAAAATTGTAGATAAATACCTCTATTATTGTTTTAACAACTAATCTTGCGATAATTAATATTAAAGTTAGATAATATTTGCTTATTGTTTAGCTAATAAACTTTTTATATTTGTTAAATCTTATTTTTGTTATTTATTATACAATAGATATGCTCTTTCTTATATTCTATTAAAACCAAGAATTAAATATAGTTTTAAAAAATTTGTTAATTAATACTTGATTAAGTTTTTAATACTTCTTTTTATTAATTAATGCGTCAAATATACTTATACTTATAAAGATACTTAATGTTTGCTTTAAAAGAAGTAACAAAATATTTAATAACAAAAAAATATTTATAATATAAATTAATTGTTTAAATAATCTTTAATTAGAAATTTATAATTAAGTTAATATCTTTAATTATAATATTAATCTTTTGTATTAAGATTTAATTAAAACATTTAATATATTTGTTTATTCTAAAGAAAACAATAATTATTAATTCAATATATATTTTGCACTCTTTGCGTTAGATTTAAAAAAATTTATTTATATATTTATTGTTATTATTAATGCAAATACAAGTGTATTTGTTGTTTTTATACTTAAATTTGTCGATATAGCGTTTGAAGAAAATAAATAAATTAATGTTATTTTTGTTTTTAATTTTTCTTATTTCTAAACGTTTAATTTTATTATCTAGTTAAGTGCAAATATAACAAATGTTATCGAAATTGTTTAAAAACATAAATTCTATAATATCGATATAAATAAAATTGTTTTCTTAACAATTAAATCTAATAGAAACTTAATAGAATGTTGTTTTGTCTTCTACGTATACGCAAGAGACACAAGCATTGTTTAAAAATAATTTGATATAATCGAAAGTATTCTTACAAATTAATTAATAAATATTTTGTTTGTTTAGATAATTAAGTTGTTTGTATTATATATTTATTGCATTCTTGTTAATTATTAATAAAAACAATAGCAATAACAAAAAATACGATAAGTATTTTTAAATCTAAAAAGTAAAAATCGAAATTCTTAACTACTTAAGCTTGCTAAATGTTAATAGCATTAACAATTTCGAAATCTCTACTTAGAAAGTGCTTGTTGCAAATTTTGCTAATTTAACTATTAGTTAACTTAGAGTTTGTTTAGCAACAAAAATCTTAACGCTTGCTTAATAGAAGTTTAATTTTAATATTTAAGATATATATAAACTCTTGCAATGCTTTGTTTACGTCTTTATTTATTACTTATTTATATTATAGTAATTTATATAGTAGAATTGAACGATTTGTAAAATTTCTACGCGCGATTTATGTATCGACAAGAATATCTCTTGTTGTATATATATAAATTGCGTCTATAAATTGCGCTTGTAAATTGCGCTTGTAGATTGTGTTACAATTCTAGACTAGATAGACTTTGCTCTTTAATTACTCTTTAGATTTTTGCTCTCTAGTCTCGAATATACTACGAGTAACGTCTAGCGTCTTGATACTTATAGTACTCATATTTATTTCTTGTATATAGTTAGTTTTGCATAGCTAGTATTTTTGTTAGTTAACTATATACTAGTTATTAAAGCATCAACTCTAATATAATATTAGCTATTTCTTTAAATATAACTTTGCGAATTATATTTTAAAGATATTTATATTCGCTACTTTTTTGACTTTGCAAAACAAGTTCTAAATATAGAATTACTAATATAAATACTTTGCGAAATATAATTAAGTTGCAATAATAGATATCTCTTAAATAATATACAACTTAATAATATTTAATTTTGTTAATTCTTTAATAAGTTTATTAAAATAAAAAAACAACAAATTGTTCTAATTACAATTTAATAAATTTGCTAAAATAAAATTAGTAAATTTGCTATAATAAAGAGACAACAAATTTTGTTAACTTTAATTTAATAAATTTGCTAAAATAATACTAGTAAGTCTACTAGAATAAAATTAATAAATTTGTTAGAATAAGATTTACAAATTTGTTAAAACAACAATTATAATAAAGTTTTATTATTGTTTTTAAACAATACTTTTGTTTTTATATATTAGAAAATTTGCTATATAACAAAATAATACTTTAAACAATATTTATTTTTAATATTAAAAATTTTGCTTTGCAAGTAATATAGATTTTTTAACATTTATATAATGTTAAATATATTTAAGCTCGAACTTCTACTTTTGTTTACAAATATTTATATTATTTGTATTTTATTTATATTCGCAATATAATTGACAAGAAATCTTTAAAGAACAAAATTAAGTCTAGCTTTAGTAAGAACTGCAAAATATTTAAGAAATTCTTAACAAATAAAGATTAATTAGATATTAATATTGTTTCTTGTTATAGTTATTATTTTGCAAACTCTTTGTTAAATTAAAACAATCTTAAAGAAAATCTAGAGCTCGAAGATTACTTCAATTTACTTAAGAACAATATATTTGCAATAAAACAATATATTGTCTTCGATATAAATACAACAACGCTTTAGCTTAATACAATTTGTTTAAAGCTATTGTACGTTAACTAAAACAAAAGCTTTTTTTTTGAAATAAAAAAACTGCATTTATTAAGTCTACTTACGTAACTTACAATTTTAACAACAATAACAAATGTAACTACTTTTTTAAATTTAACTTATAAGCAAAAAATCGACTTAACAATATTATTATTTTGTTCGTAATCTTAAGTCGAAGCTACAAGAAAAAAAAAAAAAAAAAACCTTTTAAAACCTTTGTCTTTTCTCAAAAATTTTAAAAAGTTTAAACAATAAATTATTATATTAGTTTCTAAGTTTAATAGTGTTTTTCGATATTTTATTTTGAAGAAAGCTAAACTTAGTCTTGTTGTTATTAAAATTATCAACAATATCTTTAAAAAATTAAATATTGTTTGTTCGATAAATTTGCTAATTTTTATTTAACAATAGATAATTTGTTTAAAAACTTAAGTACTTAATAAAACAATTTAAACAAGAAATAACACAACTTTGTTAAAATTACCTTGTTCAAATTTGCTATAAAAAATATCGAAATCTTTAATTAATATGTTAATTGTTTTATATTTACAACAATCGAAGTCATTATATTAGAAATTAATAAAATATATTAATTTAATAAGAGTTTAATTAATAGACTTTAAAATCAACTTGCAATTTTCTGTTAAATTAATTTTTGCATTTTGATATTGTTAACTATCTACATTATAATTTAAACTAAAAGAATCGAATTTTTTTCGATATTTGCAAATCTATTAATAAAAAGTCTATTAAAAATAATAAACTAATTTAATATTTAATAGTTTAAAAAATCTTGCTTATTATTAAGTATTTTAGCGTTGTTAATTTTAACAAAGTTAAAAATAGAAAATTTAAGTAAAAAAGTAAATTACTTTATATTGCTTTAAATCTATTAAAAATTAAAAAATACTTTGTAGTTATAATTTTGCGTTAAATTAAAGTTGCATAAAAAGTTGTAAAATATTGTTTAATATTTGAAATTTTTGTAACTTTTGTACAAACAATTCAAAGCAATATAATAACAAGTTTTAAAATTAAATATTATTAAACAAAGATTATATTTTATACTTTGCAAATTACGTTCAAATTAATATTAACATTTTTATATATAAATATATTAATAATTCGAATTATTTTGTATTCTATTTATTATTTTGTTAATCTTTAGTTTAGTAGATCTGTTTGCAACAATTTATACAAAACGCGTTATATTAATAAAATCTAACTTGAATCTTGTACGTTAAATAATATATTTTAATTATATACATATTGTTCTTTGCTAAAGACAATAGCTAATTTCTCTAAAATATATATTCTTATCTTTAAATTAAATTGTTAAAAAAAAAATTATAATTGTTTTTCTAATTTTAAGCAAAACAATATTAATTGCTATAATAATTTGTAAACAAAACGTAATTGAACAAAATATAATTAAGCGAAAAACGCAAAATCTAAACAAAAAGAAAAACAAAAAGCAATATTTTATTTAAAGAGTTTAATTAGATTCTAGATTTAATTTTAAGATTAAACAAAAAATAGCAAAAGATTGCAAATCTAGCTTTAATTTTTTTTAATAATAATAAGAATTAAAATTTAAGCAAATCTTTATACAATTAATAATTTGCGCAAGATATATAAGTAATTTAAGAAGAATATTTAATTGTAATTACAAATTTTTTTTGTCTTATATAACAAAAATATAATCTTATATTTTTAAATTAACATATTAATATCTTGTTTTGCTTTTTCTATATTTGCATTAATAAGATATGCAATCTATATAGTTCTTTAATATATATTAGAACTTGATTGATATTTTGCTACTCTTATATTAATAATATATTAAATTACAAGTATTTCTACTTATTTTTTTACTGCTCTCTATATAATCTTAAACAAAAAGTTGCGCTTTTTAAAATATTGTATTGTAATCGAACAACATAAAGTTGTTTATTACGCACAAAAATATTATATAATTTTAACTAAAAAATAACAAATACTTTATTTGTTAAAAAGATATACTTTTAATTTTTAAATATATTTTTGTTAAAACTCTTTATTATTAGCACAAATACGCATTTTGTAATTGCAATATCTATATTAATATTCTAGTTATACAATACAAAATTGTAGTTATTATTTTATTAATACGTCTATCTAAGAAAATTATATTAACTCTCTTTGTTAAATATACAAAGAAATTTTTTATATACAAATATATTGCGTTAAATTGTTATTTTGCGTTTAAAAAAATACTTGTAAAAAGATAATATTTTAAAACAAAACTTTTAAATTTAGTAAATATTAATATATAGAGTTGTTCTAATTGCACAAAAGAAAAATATTTTGTTAATCTATATTGTTAAAGAATACAAGCTATATTTGAAATATTAATAAATCTTGATATTTATATATTTGTTTATATAGCAAATCTTTTTAAGCAATATAATTATAAATTTATACTAAATTTTTTGCAATATTAGAAACTTGTTTATATAATGCTCTTGTGCTTTGTTTATTATATTTTGTCAAAATTAATAACGTAATATTAAAGCGAAAATATTAAGAATTTTGTAATTGTAAAAGTTTTTAAGCTTTTAAAGTATCTAAAAGTTAAAATCTAATATTGCGAGATTAATAAATAAATAATTACAATAATTGCTAAAAATACTATATTAATTTTAGTCTTAATATTAAAGATTTTTTTTTAAAATAAATTGCAATTATTTTTGACAATAGATTTTTTGCTTAAAATAATATTTTTCTTTTATACAATTTAATTAGTATAAACACTTTGCTATATTCTATTATATATTAGTATTAAAGAAATTCGAATATTAATAACAACAAACACAATTTATTGCTCTTCTATATATTTTCTATAAGTAATATTTTTTATTTGTGTTTGCTCTTAATTGTTAAATATCTAATACAATAGTATTGTTTAAAGCTTTCTAAAGTTGTATTAAATTAATATTATATTTGTTTTCTTAATTGTATTTATTTTTTTCTCTTTTAATATTTATATCTCGATTTGTTTGCAAGACTTAACAATATATAAGTTTCGAGTTAATTTTTTTTTATATTTGCGTTTTTTTGTAAGTCTTTAAAACAATTTTAATAACTTTTAGTAAAAAGAATAAATATATTTTTAAAAACAATCTTTAAATAAGTTACAATTAATTATTGTATTAATCTTTCTAGTTATTATAAAATACTTCTTGTACTTAAAGTATCTTTGTTATTGTTATTTATTTAAGTAGCTTTTATAATCTTAGATTTGATTTTATATTATTTATTGTTATTTTGTTTAAACTTATATATAAAGTAATCGCAAAACTAGATTAAATATTGTATTTTTTTTGTTTAAAAATTTTAATTGTATACAATTAAGTAGTATCTTAGTAGACAAAATTGTATTGACAAAAATAAATTGTATAAATTAATAAGAATGCTAACAAATTTGTTGTATATATAGCGCAATTTAATTCGCTACAATTTGTTTTATTTTAAGCAAAATACTTGTATCTTAAATATCAAAATTAATATTAACAAAGAATTTTGTGTTTCAATAAATTCTAAATCTAATATTAAAAAAACTTACAAGCATAATATATTAAATAAAAAATTCTATATTTATTAAACTTCTTTCTAACAATTTAAATTTGTATTTAATTTTTATAAACAATAAAAACAATATTGTTTTTTATAACTATCTTATCTTATAATATTATTTAAATTCTAGTTAATAACTTTTCTTTAAGTATTGTATTTATTAATTTAATTTATATTATAGATTTGTCTATAACAAAACTAGTTTAATATAAATTAATTGTAATCTTATTAACTAACTATATATAGATTAAAAAAGATTACTTTTTTAAAAATTACTAATATTAACAAAGTAAAATAAAGATAAATTAAGTCTAATAATAAGTTTTTTTATATTATATTGTATTAAACTATAATTAACAATCTATTTGCAATTGTATACTTGCGTCGATATAAAACTAAATATAAATTATTAAAATTTTTGATTTTTTTAATTTTGTTAAAGCAATAAGTTTTTAATTTTTAATATAATTTTATTCGAATTTTAAGAGTTTTAATAATAAAATTATATTAACAGCTTAGTACTCTTAAATGTCTACAAAAAATATTTAAGTAGTTGTAATTTTTATAATTAAAAATTAATTTGTTGTTTAATTTGTTTTGCATTCTATTTATTTTTCTATTAATCTTTAAATTAGAAAGCTTGTATACAACAATTTATATTAAATACTTAATAATAATAAAGTTCAACTTAAACTTTGTGCGTTTATTAAGATTTTTTAATTGTAAATATATAATTTTTTGCTAAAAACAACAATTAATATCTTTAAAATATATATCTTTGTTTTTAATAAAATTTGACAAAAAGAATTTAATATATAATAATCTTTATCTTAAATATATTACAAAATTTTTGTTTAATATAAAAGAAAATAAAGATAAATACAATATTGTAAAGATATTAAATATCTAAAAATATATAAAAAGAATTGTAAAACTTAAAATTGTAAATAATATTTATAACAAAAAAATATAAAAAACAATAAAAAAAGCTTAAATTAAACTTAATACAATATAGATTTTAAAATAATTATTAGTTTTAAATTTTGAAAATTAATATTAAAGAACTATATTAAATAATCGAAGACTTTAAGACTTCTAGATACAAATATTTAAGATCTAATATAAACAATAAATTGCAATATATTAAATATAAATACTATATATTTGTATACTCTATTGAATTGCTTACTGATTTTTAAATATTTAGAAAAATATCTAGAATTATAAGTCTTTCTATTCTAATCTTAGCGCGCTATTGAATTCGAGTTTTATTCAAAAAAAAATCCAAACTTAAACGAAGAAATTTAAGTCGAGTTGTATCTACTAAATATTTAATCTATAACTTAAATAAATCTAAATTAAACAAGTTCGATTGAAGTAATATCTAATCTATTTCGCGAAGTATTGATAATTGAAGATTCTAGTTGTTCAAGTAGTTAAGAGATCGATTGTTCGACAAGTTTCGATAGTTTTCTAACTATTATTTCGACAGTATTAAAATTTTAAAATTTTAATTCTTAAAGCAATACTAATTTAGATACTTAAATAATAAATTGTTAGCTTCTATATATTAGAAATTAACAAGAACTTAGCTAATAATAGTAATTGTAAATCTATTATTAATTTGATTTATTAGCTATATTTTAAGCATTTTAGTTAATAAGCAAGTAAGTTTCTTGTCTTGTTTTAAGCTTATAATCTATCAAAATAATTAATAATAGAACGCTAAGTTTCTATGTAGAAGCTAGAACAAAGTTTATCTATATATATTAATTAATGTTATCTAAACTAATGTTAGGATGTTAGATCTAACCTGACCCAAAAGGCCAACCCGGGCGCTCTGGCAGGCAATCCGGTTCACTAACATCACTATATCGCGTTCTGTTGTAAAAATCTGTCCCAAACGAGCGCGAAAGCACACGCCCCCGTGTGCAGAACGAACCTACGGGGTACTATATAGGCGGTCTCCGGACGCACAGTTGCGCACCCTAAGCACTACTACGACTATCTAATTTGCCTCTGGTAGATAGAAGGGGAATCGAACCCAAGATCTCCGCAAAAACGGAGTGTAATAATCAACTACTTGTAGTACTCGCCAAGACGCACTAATCGGAACTTGTTGAAGCTATCAATTGTTAGAATGTTAGATCTAATTTGACCCAAAAGACCAACCCGGGCGCTCTGGCAGACAATCCTGTTCACTAACACCACTATATCGCGTTCTGTCGTAACAACTAATTATATAATGTCGAGTCAAATAGTGTTAAGCTAGATAGTACTAGCACTAGACTAGATCGATTACAATATTCTAATATTAATTGCGTTAAATCTTAAGATTTAAATCTTCTTTTATAACTTAAACGTATAAGTTGTATAAATTTAATTACAATTTTATATATTAAAAGTATTAATAAATATAATTGTATAATAATATTAATTAATTAAATATATAAAATAACTTTTATTTTTTTTCAATTGTTAATTATTTATATATATAATTGTAGTTTTATTTATACTTAATATATATTAAGTCGAAATTAAAATTAAATTATATTGTTACTAAAAAAGATATTATATTAAAGTATTTTAACAAATATATTAATTATTTATATATAATATATAAGCTAAGTATATATAATTATAAATTTGAATATAAAAAATAATTTTACAAATATATGTTATCTTAAAAAGAAATATATATCTTTTTTATACTTAATATATATTTAGTTTATACTAATTTAATACTTTAAAATTTTGAATTAAATTTAAAAAATAACAAAATGCAAACTACTTTACAAAGTCAAAGTATATTTTTTATAAATTTTGCTTATATTAACAATTCAAGAATCTTTGCTTAAAAAGTATCTATTGAGAATATTACTAATTTGATTATTAGCTAGTCTAGACTCTATTTAGCAGCAAAAGTCTTAATACTTGCTTAGTAGAAATCCAATTTTAATGTTTAAGATACGCACAAACTCTTGCAATGCTTCGCTTATATCTTTATTTATTACTTGTTTATATTATAGTAATTTGTATAGTAGAATCGAACAATTTGTAAGATTTCTACGCGCAAGTTATACGTCGACATAAATGTCTTTATTATTGCGTAATTATATTGTGCGTATAATAGTTGTAAATTGCGCTTGTAGATTGCGTTTGTTGTAGAACTTAACAAGATACAAGATTAAATCTTAACAAAGCGCGTATCAATTATTTATCTACAAATTCTACTAATTGCAATTCAATTTTGCGCTTAATTATATAAAGTAAGTATATCGATATATTAGCTAATTTAACTATTAGTTATCAATAGTACTATTAACAAAGATTTCGAAATTATCAATATAAATTAAATTTATATTTTAGATAAATATAAATATATTGTTAATATAATTATTTACTAATATACAAATAATATAAAGTATATTGCGTAAATTAGATTAATATTAAGTATATATTAAGCTTATATAATATAGTTGTTAAAATTAAAAATTTGCAATTTTTTTTAATATATATTTTATTGCAAAATAAACTTATTTTATGCTTATTATATACTTAATTTATCTTTTATCTTTTATCTTTTTTAATTTTATATTATATATATAAATGTTTATCTTGTTATTTAGGACTTTAACAATCTATTAACTATATAGAGATTTAATTAATATTAAATTTGCACTAATATAAATATTAAAGTTATTAATTATTTATTATTTATTATTTTTTCTTAAATATTTATCTTTTAATTTAAAAAATACTTGCGAAAAGTATACTTTTAATTTAGTTTTAAAATATGCTAAATTTATACTAATTTATTCTTAGCATTATATTAGTATTTTAATCGAAAAGCTTGTTCTTATATATTTTATTATATTAGTTTATACTTAGTATATGCTTAGATTATACGCAAATTAAGATGTTTACTACAAATATTAAATTTTTAAATAAATTATTTAATTATAGAATTTTTTAAATCAAAAGAAAAATATAAATATTGTTAATAATATTTTGTAACTTTTTGATCTTTTTTATCTACAATTTAATTAATTATTAAGTTAAATTAAATATAAATTAATTATATATATTTTTTTAACTAATTAAGCAACAATATAATTAAATTTATTACAATTGCGCCAAATAAATAATTTTTTTTTGTTTTAAATTTTCTTTCTTTCAAATATCTTAATAATATATTTTCTTATTTTAATTTATAATTAGCATAAATATAGTTTAAAACAAATATAAGTTTTATTTAAATATAAAAGCAAATAATAATAGTTTTTGTCTCTTCAACTTATTGTTTTAAAAGTAATTATTGTTCTTTATATTAATATAATTATAAACTAGCGTCTATTAATGCGTTTTTTTTTAATTTCTCTTTATATAATTTAACAAAAATTTATTTTATCTTTTAATATTTAATTTATATCCTAAGTTTGAAATAAAATATATTTATATTATTTTACGTTATAATAGCTTGTTAACAATTTTAATTTTTTAAAGTTAATAATTAAAATAAATTGTTAAATAATTGAAATAATATTTTCGAAAATTATATTTAAAATGTATTTGATAAAAGATTAATATATATTTAAGATATTTAAATTACTCTTAAGAGTTGTTAAAATTGTAAAAATATTTTTTAAATTTTAAACAAAATATTAGTAATATCTATATAACTTTAATATATATTAAATATATATTAAATATATTTTTTATTTATATTTATTACAAAAATTCGCAATCTTTTGTTTTTATAATTAATATAAAGAATTCAAATAATTTGAGAAATAATTTCTTTTAACATTTTAAATATTTTAATAAATATTATATAATAATTTTTAATAATCTTTCTATTAATTTACGTATAGCAATAGATATTAATTGTTATTGCAATTTAAGCATATATTTAATGTATATTTTATATATATATTAAAATTACAATAATAATTTTAATTTTAATCTAAAATACTATATAAATTTAATTTGTTTTAAATTTATTTAAATACAAAATTTATTTTGAAATTTAATTATTTATTAAGATTTTAATTTAACTATAAATACAATATATAATAATATATTATTAAGATTTTTTTATTAAAATAAAATAATGTTTTTAATTTATTGCTTTTTGAAAAAACGCAATTAATTGAAAGCAAATTTTTGTTTTACTTTTATAAATTATAAGCTAAATTTATGCAAAGCTTAAATTAAATATAAATTAATGTTTTAATATTATTTTAGTAAAAAACTTGTTAAATTTTTGTTTGCAAATTAATATTATTATATAATTAATTATATTAAAATCGTTATTTGTATAGCGCAAAACAATCTTGTTATATTTAACGTATAAATTAAATATAATAAAAAAGATAATAATATATTTTGCAAAATATTTAGCGTAAACAGTATATATATTAGATATAAACTTAGTTTACATATTGTTAAAATTAATAAATTTTGTTGTTCAATTATTACAATTACGTTATTAACAATTTATTAAAACATTTTAATAAAATATAATAAATAATAAGTATAATTTCTACGTGCAATTAATATAAAGAATTCAAAATCGTTTTTAATTAATAAAAATATAATTATTTAATTGTATATTGTATATATTAGTTTTAATTTTATTACTTTCTTAAAAATATTTAAATTCTATATATATTTAATATATTAAACTTATACTAAAATAAAATTAATCGCAAATAAAGTTTTTAAAAGCTAGATATTTAATAAAGATATAATTTTTTGTGTGTTATTGTAATTTATAATTTATTAAAACGCAAAAATAATTAATATTAATATATATTAAGTTTTCGTTAATAATTGGATTTATATATTATAATTTTGCGTTAAAAAATAAACAATATTTAATTTAATAAATTTAAAAAACTAGTTTATAAATAATATAAATAAAGTAAGAGTTTATTTTATAAATTTCTTATATAACAAGCTCTTAATTTTATATATGCGAGTTATAAATTTGAAATTTATATAACATATATATTAATTTTGTTATTTTTAAAAAAATCTACAATATTAGATAGATCTTTATACAATACTTTAATTGCGTATTAATATTTATTGTACACATTAATTAAATAAAAAATTATAAAAAATTATTAATATTTTTAAGTTTAGCTCTATTGTACATTAAATATATGTGTAGTATATTTAAATATATATATTTGCAATACTTAATTTTAAAATATTTAAAACTTTAACGTTAAATTTTTTTTACTTTTTTTTTTATTTTTCTAAAAATAAAAGAGCAATCTAAGTAATTTTAAAGTTAATTATAATAATAAAGAATTAAATCTTATTTTAATATAAATTAAATTATATTTTACTTAAATTAAATATATATTAAATATATATTTATTAATTAATATTCTAATAAATACGTTAATTAAAATCTTAATTAACATTATATTTTTTTTGTATATAAAATAAAAAATTTCCTTGAAATGCGTATATAAATATACTAAAATATTGTAATAATTTTGCATTTTTAATATAATTATTTAATTGCATTTTTTAAAAATAATTATAATCTTATTAATATTAATTAAGTTTTATATATAATAAATATTAATTTAATATATAATAGATATAAAGTGTAAAAAAGAATCGATTTTTTTAAATTTTATAAATAATAAATTGTTAAAATTATTTAATATTTTTTAATATTTTTTATTTTTTATTTTTTATAAAAGCATTTTTGTTAACGTTTTAATTACTTAATATTGTATTTAACTTAATAGTATTAATATTATTAAAAGTTAAAGTTTGCTTAAATATTTAGCAAATATCTAATATATAATAAGCATAAAATAAATTTTAATTTAATTTATTTATTGCAAATATGTTTATTAATTTTAAATTGCAAAATTCTTAAATATAAAAGAATTTTTTTTGTTAAAAGATATATAAACTTTAAAACAAAAGATTAATAATACTATTAAAAGATATATTGTTATTAAAATTTAAATCAAATATAAACTAAGCTTAAATATAATATATATACAAAACAAATAATTAAATTGCGCAAATATAAAATTATATTAAACTTATATTATATCTAAAAGCAATTTATGCTATAACAAAATTTTAATTTTTTAATATATAAATTTTGTTTTTAAATTTGATATATATATAAGATACAAGTGCGTTTGCTTCTTGTTGACGCACTAAGTTATAAAAGACGTAAGATATAATAGACTTGTATTACTATGTCCCAACTATATAAGATAGATAGTAGTAGAACTAATTGTTAAAGAACAATAAAAAATAAGCTTTCTCTCTATTTAATATTTGTTATAACGTACAAGTCTATTTGTTGCTATCTAATTAGAAAGAGATGTTGTTTTATTTGAAATTTCTATAGATACTTGAAGTTACGTACTCTGTTATATTTTGAGACGCTAACGCGTCGAGAGCGCTATAATATTATAGTTATCTTCTCTTTTAAAGTATTGATTCTCAATAATATAAAAAGCTATATCAATCTTATCAAGACAAAAGCGTCTACTAAGTATTAGCGTTGCAAAAGCTTATTTAAAAAAAAATTAATTTTTTTAAGAATTAAGAGAAATTTTCTATCTAATAAAAGTAAATTTAGAATTTAATTTAACACAATTTGTCGAACAATATAATAGCGACAATAAAAATTTATAATGCGTTGTTGCTTTGTTATTTGTTGTTATTAGAATTCTAAATAGAATTTAAAGTAAAGTGAATATTACGCAAACGCTAGATAAATTATAAATATAGATATTGTTGTTTCTTTTTTTCTTTTTTCTTATATTTTTCTTAATTGCAATTGTTTTATTGCTATAAGTAAATTATCGCAAAAACAACAATATATAAAACTTATATATATAGCGCAAATCTCAAATCAATATATTTTCTTTTTCTTTTACTAAATTTTCTAAGAAATTAAAAGAATGAAAAAGTAAGCAATCTTAATACTTTATTGTTTGCAAAACTAATATATTATAGTTTGTAATAATCTTTTGTGCATAACTTGTATAAACAAGTATATATATATTTGCGAAAAGAAAAGTGTTTGTGCTTGTTGCAAAATTCTTTATTGCAAATCAAATTGTTGTATTGCAATAAATTTTATTTGTATTTACAATACAACAATTGCTAATATTTATTAGTTTATTAAATGCTTTTAAAACAATATAAAAGATTTTATTATTAATTATTGCAAGAGACTCGAAATAAAAAATACAATTTCTAGATATATAGAATATATACAAAAAAGTATAATTCGCGCAATAAAAACCTATTAACGCAATAAAAAATTTATTTTATTAACAACAAATTAAACTCAATTTTAAATTCGATAACTTAAGCAAAATTTAATTTTTGCTTAAAAGTATTAAGTCGAACTCGAATAGAAATTTGCAAAAACAAAAATAATTTAAAATAAAATTTTTGCTAAAACGCAACAACTAATCGATCTACTTTCTAAAAAAGTATTAAAAATAAATATTTTTGTTTGCTCTTTAATACTTTATTAATATATTTTTAGAATTTGAAACAAGATAGAGACAAAAACAAGAATAAATTATTAACAAAAACAAATTTAAGAGATTTTTTTGCAAAATTTTATAATTTTGCAATTAAATTTTTTAGCAACTTTAAGTTGTTAACAAAATTGTTAAATAAAAATATAATAAGT
>JAABUL010002994.1_pt1 | contig 26314 bp, 25 predicted proteins | sample 5559151 | NCBI WGS metagenome assembly JAABUL01 (sample SAMN10711876, study PRJNA513368) | rock metagenome | isolation source: Antarctica rocks | place: Antarctica: Victoria Land, Pudding Butte sud | reverse complement strand
CAATCTGACGCCCCATGACGTCTGCCCCTCCTGGAACTACACCATCCAACCTCGTTCCGGTGCGACAGGCGATCCGGCTGCGCTCGCACCAAAACGGGAAGTTATTGTTTAACGAGCCCTTAGGATGCACTATGAAGATCGAATCCATCGAATTGCGGCGGATCACGCTGCCGCTGGTCAGCCCGTTCACCACCAGCTTCGGCACGCAGAGCGAGCGGCCCTGCATTATTGTCTCTGTCCAAGCCGAGGGCGTCACCGGCTACGGCGAGTGCGTGGCCGGCGACGGCCCCTGGTACTCCTACGAGACCGTTACCACCGCCTGGCATGTGCTTCAGGACTATCTGATACCGCGCCTGCTCGGCTATGACCTCGACGATCCCATGGGCGTCTGGGACCTGCTCGCCTCCATCCGGGGGCACAACATGGCCAAGGCGGCCCTGGAAATGGCCTGCTGGGACCTCGCGGCGAAGGCGCGCGGCGTGTCGCTGCGCGACCTGCTGGGCGGCGCGCGCGACCGTGTGGCCGTGGGCGTGAGCGTCGGCATCCAGGCGTCTCCAACCGCTTTGGTCGATACCGTGCGGCGCTACGTCGACGACGGCTACGCGCGCATCAAGCTCAAGATCGCGCCCGGCCACGACGAGGCGTATGTCAAAGCCGTACGCGCCGCGTTCCCTGATACCCTGGTACAGGTCGACGCCAATTCGGCCTACACGCTCGCCGACGCGCCGATCTTCCAACGCATGGATGGGCTCAACCTGCTGCTGATCGAGCAGCCGCTGGCCGACGATGACATCGTGGACCACGCCACGCTACAACGCGAACTGCGTACGCCGATCTGCCTCGACGAGAGCATCCACTCGCCCGACGACGCGCGCCACGCGCTCGATCTAGGCAGCTGCGGCGTGATCAACATCAAGCCGGGGCGCGTGGGCGGGCACCGCCGCAGCCGCGCGATCCACGACCTGTGCCGTGCGCGCGACATTCCCGTGTGGTGCGGAGGGATGCTGGAGACCAACATCGGGCGGGCGCACAACGTCGCGCTGGCGTCGCTGCCCGGCTTCACGCTGCCGGGGGACATCTCGGCGAGCGCGCGCTACTACGCCCACGACGTGGCCGGTCCCGACTTCACGCTCAACAGTGACAGCACCCTCTCCGTGCCTAACGGACCGGGTATCGGCGTGGAGCCAGACCTCGCGGCGCTCGAGGCGGCGACGACACGGCGCGAGGTATTCACGCTCAAGGGGGTGGCTTGATGAGCGCGCCAGACACGGATATCGACGTCCTGATCCGCGGCGCGCGCGTCGTCGACGGAACGGGCAACCCCTGGTACCACGGCGACATCGCGGTCCGCGGCGACCGCATCGTGGACATCGCGCCGCCGGGCCTTTTCCCTGCGGGGAGGGCGCGCGAGGAGGTCGACGCCGCAGGGATGGTGGTCTGCCCCGGCTTCATCGACATCCAGAGCCACTCCATCATCCCGCTGATGCTCGACGGCCGCTGCCTGTCCAAGGTCACGCAGGGCGTCACCACCGAGATCATGGGCGAAGGCTGGACGCCCGCGCCGTTCGGCGGGAAGATCGACGACCCGTTCGGCGACGCCTTCGTGCGCGTCGAGCTGGGCGAGTGGCAGGAGCGGGCACGGGGCTGGCGACGCTTCGGCAACTGGCTCGACGCCATGATCGACCACGGCGTGTCGCCCAATATCGGCTCGTTCCTGGGCGGCGGTACGCTGCGCCAGTACGTCAAAGGCATGGCCATGGGCGGGTGCGACGCCGGCGAACTGAAGACGCTGCGCCGGGTCGTGGCCGAGGCTATGGACGATGGCGCCTTCGGTGTGTCTTACGCCCTGATCTACCCGCCCGACCACTACGCCGGGACCGATGAGATCGTCGAGGCCCTCACGGTGGCCGGCCGCTACGGCGGCCTCTACATCACGCACATGCGCTCGGAGGCCGATGCGCTGGAGCAGGGGGTCGAGGAGGCGCTGGACATCGGGCGCCGCGCGGGGACGCCGGTCGAGATCTACCATCTCAAGGCGTCCGGCCGCCGCAACTGGCCCAAGATGCCGGGTGTGATCGCGCGCATCGACGCGGCGCGCGCCGCCGGGCAGGACGTGACAGCCGATATGTACCCCTACGTGGCGGGCGGGACCGCGCTGACCGCCGTGCTGCCGCCGTGGGCCTCGGCCGACGGCAAGCTCTTCGACAACCTGCGCGACCCGGCGACGCGGGCGCGCATCCGCGCCGAGGCGCTGGACCCATCCGGCGATTGGGAGCCGATGGGCACGCTAGCCGGGTCGGAGGGCGTGGTACCGCTCGACCTGCGCCGCCCCGAGCACGCGGCCTACGTGAATAGGCCGCTCTCGGAGATCGCGGCGGCGCGCGGCCAGGAGTGGATCGACGCGGTATTCGACCTCCTGCTGGCCGAGGGGCAAGGCATCTTCACCACCTATTTCATGATCGATGAGGATAACGTGAGGCTGGAGCTGCGCCAGCCTTGGATGAAGATTTCGACCGACGCGGGCGGGCTCGACCCGGCCTGGGCCACGGCCCTCGGTCCCACCCATCCGCGCTCCTACGGGACGTATCCGCGCGTGCTGGGCCACTACGTACGCGACGAAGGGGCCATCGCGCTGGAGGACGCCGTGCGCAAGATGAGCGGGGCCGTGGCCGCGCGCCTGGGGCTGCGCGACCGTGGGCTGCTGGCGTCGGGGTACCACGCCGACGTGGTCATCTTCGACCCCGCGACCGTGGGCGACCGCGCCACGTTCGCGGACACGCACCGGCTCTCCGTGGGCATCCGCGACGTGTGGATCAACGGCGTGCGCGTCCTGTCCGGCGGCGCCCACACGGGGGCTACGCCCAGCCGCATTGTCGCGGGTCCGGGCCGGACGTGACGGAGGGTGGTATCTTTGTGGAGGGAGGAGTATGCCCACCTCTTGTGTGGGGCGACATCCGTTGTTTGGGAGGAATCATCAATGATCGCAACAATGACACGGGGACGGGGGCTACGACGGGGGCTCGGCGCGCTCACCGGGGTGGGCGCGCTCTGCGCCACGATGGCCGCGCCCGCGGCCCAGGCGCGCCAGTCCGCGCAGGCGCCCGCCGCGCCCAAGCCCGGCGGTAGTATCGCCATCACTTTCCCCTACGGGGCGCCCGATTGCCTCGACCCGCAGAAGACGGCGCTGGGCGCGTCCTTCGCCGTTTTTTCGTCCGTCGTCGACGCGCTGTTCAGTACGGACGACAAGGGGCGGATCAGGCCGTACCTCGCCACGGGCTATACGTACAACGCCAGCGGCACCGAACTGACCGTGTCCCTGCGCCACGGCGTGCGCTTCTCCAACGGCGACCCCTTCGACGCCAGCGCCGTCAAATACACCTTCGACCGGGCGCTCAACCCGGCTACCAAGTCGCCCGCCACGGCCGGCTCGCTCTCCTCGCTCAAATCCACGCAGGTGGTCGACCCCTACACGGTGCGCCTGGTGCTCAAAACCCCCTACCGCCCGCTGCTGACCCAACTCGCCATTGCCTACGAGGGCATCCTCGACCCCAAGGCGCCTCCCACATGCCAGAATGTGGTTGGCACGGGTCCGTTCAAGATCAGCAACGTCGGCGCGGGCTACAGCACGGTCACCGTGGTACGCAACCCGTACCACACCTTCGAGCCGCCGTGGGCGCACAATGGGGGGGCGGCCTACCTCGACAAGATCACCTTCCGTTCAATCACCAGCGACGCCACACGCGTGAGCGAACTGCTCAGCGGCGGCGTGGACATCTCCGACATCGCCGGCTCGCAGCTTGTCCGCGTGAGGGGCGCCGCGGGCATCGCACAGCACCGCATCCTGAATCAGGGCTCGGCCTGGCTGGGCTACAACTTCGCGCACGCGCCCTTCGACCGCCTGGAAGTGCGGCGCGCGGTCGCGCAGGCCATCGACCGCAAGGCCCTCGTGACGGGGGCGTTCGGCGGCCTGGCCGTGCCGTCCTACAGCATGGTCGGCTCCGCGATGCCCTTCTACGACAAGGCGGCCCCGAGCTACGCCCCCACGTACGACGTGGCCGCGGCGCAGAAAGCCCTCGCCGGCAGCAACGCCATGCACGGCCGCTACACGCTGCTGACCATAGCCCAGCCGCAATACACGCAGTTAGCCGAACTCATCCAGGCCGAGTTGGCGCAGATCGGCCTGAACGTCAACATCGTCGCCAAGCCGATCGGCGAGTATATCCCGGTGGCTGCCAAGGGCCAGTACGACCTGCTCCTGCTGGACTACGGCTACCCCGACCCGGATTTCCTGTACCAGGTGCTGCATTCCAGCCAGGGCAAGGGCGCGGGGCTGAACTTCACCAACTACAAGAGCGCGACGCTGGACAGCCTCATCATCAAGGGGCGCTCCACGACCGACCAGGGGCAGGCGGCCGCTACCTACGCTCAGCTGCAGCGTTTCATCGACACCAACGTTATCATGGACCCGCTGGTGACCCCCGTGAGTCTCTTCGGCGTGCGCTCACGCGTGCAGGGCTGGCACACCTCTAGCGACACGAGCATCCTCTATCAGGACCTCTACGTCGGGTCGTAAGAGGACTCTGTTTGCAGTGATCACATAATCTGGGGACGCCAGCGCCTGCCGCGGGTCGGGCAAGCTGCCGGCATCCCAGTGCCCCACACCCGCCGCAGGATTCGCGCGGACGTTTGCTCAGCGCGCCCCGTAGAGGGCCACGATGCCCCGCGTATAGGCGGCGGCCCACCCCGTGGCGTGGTGCTCGTCGGCGATGACCTCCGACCGCAGGGACGCCGGGGCGGTGGGGCTGGCGCGCAGGAGGTCGGTGAAGCAGCGCAGGTCGTCGACCATGTCGACGGTCGCCGCGCGCGCGATAAGCTCCTTCGGGGTCCCCGGGGGGATGGGCGGCCACTGGGCGGTGGGCCGCGCCTCGTGCTCACCGACCGCGGCGTAGATGTCGGCCCCCGTCAAGTCGGCGGCGGCGATGCGCGCGGGGTCGAGCGTGGCCGCGTCGGCCCACCAGAGTGAGGGGCTCACCAGCAGGTAGCGCCGGAACACGCGCGGGCGCGTCACGGCGGTCCAGGCCGTGAACAGGCCGCCGAGCGACCAGCCGGCGAGGCCACGATCGTTAGAATCGACATTGTACTCTTGCTCCAGGGCAGGGATCACGCGACCCATGAGCAGGTCGGCGAAGGCCTCGCCGCCGCCATTGCCATGGCGTGAGGTGGGGTCCGGATACGAGTCGTCGGGCAGCGGGGTCAGGTCGCGGGAGCGCAGCGAGAGTACTTCGAGCAGGTCGTCGGTGTCGGGGCCGACCCCGATGACGGCGTGCGGCCGCAGCGCCCCAGCGGCCAGCGTCGTCGCGGTGGCGGACACCTGGGCGGCCGTGCCGAAGGTCCCGAACGGGTCCAGCACGTAGAGCGTGGGCAGCGGCCCTGCGTCCGGATCGTAGCCGGGCGGGATCGCCACGCTGATCCTCCAGCGCTCGCCCCCGTCCCCCTTGAGCACATGCGTGAACCAGCCGGGCATCGTCCAGGGGCGGCCCGGGCTCAACCCGAACTCCGCCGGTCCATCGGTATCCGCAGGTGTCCGTGACGTGTCCATGGTGCGCCTCCTCCTCCATCAGGTTAAACGCGTTAGCTATCAGCACCGCTTGGCCGTGAAGACGCCGCCCGGATGGGCGATGACGACCTCGGTCGCCGCGCCCATCCGCTCATCCCTCGCGTTTGTGGATGCGCCCGCCTAGCCGCAGCCATGTGATGTCTCCACCGGCCCCACGCAGGACCTCACCCCTGGCGTCCGCTAACGGCCCGTCGAGCACGATGATCTTGTCCTCTGCATAGAGGGCGACGCGCGCTGGCGGCGGGGTCGGGGGCGGTTCGTCGGCCGGAAAGTCGGAGTAGGATAGCTCCAAGACGAGCGAGCCGTCGCGCACCACGAGATCGGCGACGGTCAGCGCTGCGGTATAGCGGCCCGCGTAGGCCGCGAGCTGCGCCTCCGTCCGCTCAAGGGGCGTGGGCGTGGGCTCAGCAATGCCCAGGTAGTGCTCCAGCGCCCATTTTGTCACATCCTCTGTGAGCTCGCCACCGCTATTAGCGTTGGTGAGAATGGTCAGGGCGAAATCCCGTGCGGGGGCAAACATGAACGCCGAGATCTGGCCGTTGGTCCCGCCACCGTGCCGGACGGTGCGCACGCCGCCGCTATCGTGGATAAACCAGGCCAGGCCCATGCGCTCGTCGTCGGCCGCTTGCACGCCCGGCGCCTGCATCAGCGCGATGCTCTCGCGCGAGAGGACGCGTGTGCCGTCCGCCGCCGTCCCGTCGCCCATGTGGAAGCGAGCGTAGCGCAGCTGGTCGCGCGCACTGGACGCCAGACCGCCAGCGGGGTTGGCGCTGCGCGCTAGGTTCCAGGGTGTCGCCACCCGTGGCTCACCATCGACCACGTTATGCCCGACAGCGAAGCTGCGCAGCATCACCTCCTCCGGGAAGTAGAACGAGTGGCGCATGCCAAGTGGGTCCAACGCCAACTCTCGCACCACCGTCTCGTAGGGCTTGCCCGCGATAACCTCAATCACGCGTCCAAGGAGAGAGAAGGCTGAATTGTTGTAGGACCACACCTGACCCAGAGGGGTCAGCTGCGGCAGGTCCGCCATCGAGGCGACGTATCCGACCAGCGCGTCCTCGCCGCGGCCGGTGTCGAGGAAATGGTCGCCGGACCAGCCGCCCGTGTGTGTCAGTAGGCGCCGCATGGTCACGCTGGCCGCCGTAGCCTCGTCGGCTAGGCGCAAGTCGGGCAGGTAGGCGCGCACGGGCGTATCCAGGTCGAGCTTACCCATATCTACCAAGCGCAGCGCGACCGTCGCCGTCAGGGTTTTCGTCGTCGAGCCGATCTGGAACAGCGTGTCCTCAACCACAGGCGCTGGATAGTCGACGTTGGTAACACCGAACGCTGCCACATGCTCAGCGCCGTCGTGGATGATACCGACCGCGACCCCTGGGACGTGAAGCCGCTCCATGGCCTCCGTGATCCGCTCGTGCAACGGTTGGAACGCCGAGTCGGCCTCCGCTTCGCTGTGCGTCATCGTCGTCACTGCTCTCTCCTTCCATGGGCATAAACCCTCGCCCGTTCTCTATTGGATGCGATTGGATTCGATTGGATGCGATTGGATGCGATTGGATGCGCCGGCCGCACCGCTCTCTCCTTCCATGGTCCTTTAGGGCCAGGTCGAAGATCGTCAAGGCGCGAGCGCCGCCGCGACCGTGACGCCCCCTTCCTCGGCTTCCTCCTCCACGGCGGGGGCCTGTCCCGCCGCCTTGACGTAGGTGTCGAACCAGTCGAGGCCGAGCTTCCACTGTAGGTAGCGGTGGTGCGGCATGGCGGTCGTGGCGATGAAGTGGCTGGCGCCGGGGAAGCGGATTAGCTCCACGACGCGGCGGCGCATGCGCAGGGCGGTCAGCATCTGCTCGCCCTGATCGATGGGGCAGCGGTAATCGTTCTCCGATTGCAGCAAGAGGAGCGGCGTCTCGATGTGCTCGACGTAGGTGATGGGCGAGTGGCGGCGGTAGCGCTCCCACTGCGCGTCGCTCGTCCAGTACGGCCCGTCGAACTCGGTCTCGAACCACAGTGGTATGATGTCGCTCACGCCGTACATGCTGATCTGGTTGGAGACGCCGTTGACCGCGACGGCCCCGGCGAAGCGGCCGGTGTGGCCGACGGTCCAGTTGGTCATGAAGCCGCCGTAGGAGATGCCGGTGATGCCGAGCCGGTCTGGGTCGGCTTCGCCGCGCGCCAGCACGGCGTCGATGCCGGCCATGAGGTCCTCGAAGTCCTTCTGACCCCAGTCGGCCGCGCGAGTGAAGGCGAAGCCGTGGCCGAAGCTACCGCGCGGGTTGAGGTAGAGGGAGGCGTAGCCGGCCCCGGCGAGGGCCTGCGCCTGCATGTAAAAACACGAGCCCCAGGCGCCGAAGGGCCCGCCATGCACGTTGAGGATCAGCGGATACTTTTCGTTGGGCCGCGCGCTCGCGGTGGCCGCGCCGTGCGGTTGGTACAGCCAGCCCTCGATCTCCTGTCCGTCGGGCGCGTCGAAACGGATGTGCTCGGGCGCGACGACATCGATCCGCTCCAGCAACTCGCGGTTGGTGTTCGTGAGGGGCGCGAGTTCGCCCCCGGCCGCGGGCAGGGTGAACAGGTCGTAGGGCCGCGTCGGGGTGGAGGCGAGCACGACGAGGGCGCCGCCGTTCGGTGTGGGCTGGAGGCCCGCGACCGTGACGCCGGGCGGCGAGAGGCGGCGCGGGGTGCCTGTCGTGGCGTCGAAGGCGAACACGGCGGTGTCGCCGTCCTCCATGGCCAGCGCGTAGACCGTGCGGCCGTCGGGCTCCCACGCCAGCGACGACGACGCGGGCGACATGTAGTCGGGTTGCACGCCGCCGGCGCACTGCTGGTCGAGCACGGCGGAGATGTCGCGCTGGTCGCCGCCGTGTCGGGACACCGTCCACACATGCGTGTCCCGCACGCCGTTGGCGACCCACTCGGGCTGCGCATAGAAGGCGACTGTTTCGCCGTCGGGCGACCACGCGCAATTCGTCCCGAGCGCGGTGAGGCTGCCGTCGGTCAACCGGGTGGGCTCGCCGCCATCGGGCGAGATCGTCCAGAGGTCGGCGGCCAGGTTGTGCTCGGCGGTTTCAGTACGGTTCGACACGAAGAGGATGACGCTGCCATCGGGGGACCAGGTGGCGTCAAGGTCATCCCAGTCGCCGTCGGTGAGTTGGCGCGGCTCGGCCGGCCCATTGTCCGCCTCGTCGACGGCGACGACGAAGAGGTGGACGCGCCGGTCGACGTAGCCGCGGGCGTCGAAGCGCGAGACCAGACTGGTCTGGCGGCGCAGGCGCGGCCCCTTCTTGTCGACCCCTTCGTGCGCCTCGACCCACGCCGTCTCCCGCGCCACCTTCTGCCGGTCGGTCTCCACGGCCACGGAGTAGCACAGGCGCGCGCTGTCGGGCGACCACACGGGCGCGGTCGCGCCGTCCTCGTGCGACGTGAGCCGGCGGGGCTCGCCGCCGCCGGTGGGGATGACGAAGATCTGCGGCTTGCCCTCGTGGCGGGTGGACACAAAGGCCAGGCGCGCGCTGTCGGGCGACCAGCGTGGCCCCGAGTCGGCCGCCTCGCCGCTCGTGAATTGGCGGGCGTGGCCGCCGGCCACGTCGGCGAGCCAGATCGCCGAGTGCCCCTCATCCTTGGTCTCGTCGTAGGTCCCCACCACGTAGGCGACCATCTCCCCATCCGGGGACAGCCGCGCGTCGCCCACCGTCTTGAGCGACCAGAAATCCTCCAGAGCCATCGGGGGCCGTTCGGAAGCCATATGCACACTCCTCTCACCGTCGGTCGGACGGTATGTTACCACTATACCGCCGCGCGCGCGGGCGAGGCTTCGGCAAATCTCATGAAAAGAGGAGCGCGCGTGCCTCTTTCTGCCCAAAACGCAGCCCTTTTCTGCCCAAAGCGCAGCCCTCACCACCCCTCCTACTCCGTAGGACACCCCCTTCCTTCCTGACGCGGGAGAGGGGGAGCGGCCTGCCGAGGTGCCACCGTCCCCAAAGCCTCGCGCTACGGCAGCATGCACAAGCCCCCGCAGCGCTTTTCGGCATCCCATCCGACGTGCCGCGCGCACGAATCCCCGTCTGGTGCGGAGGGATGCTGGAGACCAACATCGGGCGGGCGCACAACGTCGCGCTGGTGCCGCTGCCTGGCGTCACGCTGCCGGGGGACATCTCGGCAAACGCGCGCTACTACGCCCACGACGTGGCCGGCCCCAACTTCACGCTCAACGACGACAGCACCCTGAGCGTCCCGACCGGTCCTGGTATCGGCGTGGAGCCAGACCCGGCGGCGCTGACCGCCGCGACGATATGTCACGAGACATTTTCGCACCAGACGATAGCGCAATGAGCGCCTCGAGTGGCACTATTTCTGTGAGCGCAGACGTTCTGGGGAAGGAGACGCGCCTTACGCCTCACGCCGCGCGAGAGCGCCTGGCTCCAAGAACGGGTCAGCATGCCCCAACAACACCCGCTGGCTAATGCACGCCGGTTCACTCACGCCGTGGCTTCCAACCAACGATGAAATAGTTGCGCCGTGTTCGTTCATATCACTCTGACGGGGCGCGGCCGGACGGCATCTCCATTGGAGGCGCCCCCCCCCGTTACCACCGCCCGATGGTTTCGCGTAGGCGTCGGTCCGACCACTTGGCGTACACGCGCGTCGTCTCCAGCTTTGCATGGCCCAGGTGACGCGCCGTCGTCTCCAGGTCGCCCGTCTCTGCGTATAGGCGTGTCCCCGCCGAGTGCCGCAACGAGTGCACTCCCTTCGGCGCGACACCCACAGCCACGCAGAGCGCCTGGATGTGTCGCCAGGCGCTCACCGACGCCCGGTAGGGCAGCACGTAGCCATCCGCCCGGCGCGGCAATACCTGCAGCGCCCGCGCGAGCGTCGCGCTCATCGCCACTGTCCGCGCCGCGCCGCCCTTGCCCCGTCGCACCGTCAGGTCGCGGCGGCCGGGGCGCACATCCTCCCAGCGCAGGGCTACGCACTCGCCCGCGCGCAGGCCCGCGTGCGCCCCCAGCAGCACCAACACGCGGTCGTGCGGGTCCGCTGCCGCCCACGCGAGCGCGGCGACCTCGTCATAAGGGAGACGCTTCTCCCAGGGCGTGGTCGGCTCACGCGGGGCCCGCACCCCCGCGAAAGGGTCGGCCAGGACGGCGCGCGCCCAGCGCAAGGCGGCGTAGAGGCCGCGTGCCGTGGCTAGACGGTTGGCGATGGTGCCCGGTGCGAGGCCGCGCCGCTCCAGCGCGCGCACGTAGGTAGCCGCCGCGTCGAGGGCGGGGCGCAACAGGTCGTCCTGACGCCACGCGTCCAGGAGATGGCGCAGGCCGGTGCGATAGTTCTTGGTCGTGCCGGCCGCGACGGTTCCACGGCGCGGGTCGGCGTGCAGCCACGCCTCGGTCAAGCCCCAGAGCGCGGCGGCGTCCCGCTCCCGTGCGGCCTGCATGGCGAGACGACGACGCTCCGACGGATGGAGGCGCAGCCACGGGTTCAGGCCGTCGTCGGCGGTACCGAGGTAGGGGACAAGAGCGATAGCGGGGGACATGGACATGGGCAGATCCTCCTGATACGATACGTTTCAGGGTAGCCTAGCCGCTCGATGGCCCCATCCTCCACTCCCTTATGCACGGTTCGCGTCTGCCGCGACGGATGCTGGTGTACATTTCACCCTGGCCCACGACCTAGCCCTTCTTCGATCCGAACGGACACGGCGCAACTATTTCATGACCCGACGGACGGCGTACCATGAGCGGACCGACAAGGGTTCGCTAACCGGCCCCGCCGCTATGTACGACGGCGACATCCACGCTGGCCCACGGGCTCAGCGTTATGCTGGTCACCACGGCCCTGATTGGACGTATGGATGAGGGTGGTCGCCAAAGCAGCCATCACCCCCGCACGAGCCTATCACGACGCTATGCGCCTCATGCGTTCGTGCAACGTGGCAGCTATCAGGTTGGCTCAAAAGCTGCAACAATGCCCTTGCCTACGGCTTACTAACGTGTCGAGAAGGAATTTACCCCATCGTCTCGTCACGGTACACCACCGTCTGTGGTCCCTGTGGGAGCACGAGCAGGCGGGCGTCGGGGCCGTGGGCCGCAAGCGAGACGCCCACCTGCCCCGACACATCGCGGCATGGCGTGAGCAGCGCGCGGCGCACCACGTCGTCTGGCAACGACGAGTAGAGGTAGACGGTGGCGCGGCGCTGGATGGTCGCCTGGATCTGCGCCTGCCAGCCGTCACCGATCGGCGACGCGGCACCCTCGACGCGCGCGAGCACGTCGTCTGGCCCCGTCGCCGCCCCGAGCAGGTCGGCGTAAACGCCGTGCGCGGGGAGGCCGTCGGCGCACTCGGCCGCGAGCACGATGTCACCGTTGTCGCGCACGGCGCGGGCCGCGGCTGCCATGCCCTTAACGCCCTGGTAGAGGTTCTGGTCCAGCGGGTAGCCGCTGTTGGTGGTCAGCACCACGTCGTAGGCGCGCGCGATCGGACGCAGCGCCGTCGCCTGCACGAACGCGACGGCGGCCGCGTGCACGACCATCATCTCGCCCGCCCACACGCCCGTCAGGCACCGACGCCTGTCCAGGGTCACGTTGACGCTGAAGGTGGGGTGGGTGGCGACGGCGATCGCCCGCTGCTCCTCGTGGATGGGGTTGCCCTCCAGCACGCCAAAGGACGCGTGGGGGTGCGCGATCAGGCGCGGGCCATGGTTGTGGAGCACCGTCTCCAGCCCGGCCAGCCCCGGCATCACCAGTTTGGGTCCGCCCGAGTAGCCGGCGAAGAAGTGCGGCTCGACGAAGCCGGTCAGGATGGTGACGGAGGCCTCCAGGTAGCGCCGATTGAGGAGGATCGGGACGCCGCGCGCGGTCATACCCGCGCGTGCGAGGGTGCGGTGGTCGCGCGCGTCGTGGTTAACCACGCGGTAGCCGCGGGCGATGCTCGTGCCAAGCATCTCGTCGAGTTCGGCGGCCGTGTTGGGGCGATGCGTGCCGGTTGCCACCAGGATGGTCACCTGTTCGCGCGGCACGCCGGCTGCGGCAAGCTCGGCCAACAGCGGGGGCAGCACGAGGTCGCTGCGCATTGGGCGCGTCCCGTCGTTGATCACCACGACCACGCTGTCGGCGGGACCCACCAGGGCGCGCAGCGGCGGCGTGCCGAGCGGCGCGCGCAGGGCTGCGACGATAGAGGCCGCTCCGGCGGGCAGCTCCACCTCCAGCCCCGTCCGCCCGTAGGCCAGCATCACCTTCATCGCCTGTCCTCCTCTTCCCCTATCTCCGGCGCCCGTCACCCTAGCATACCCCGTCCCCTATGTCCGTGGGGCGCGGCCTGCGATTACCGGCTACGGCGCGACCCGCCAACGTCCACGACAGCACCTTCCACCCCCTCGTCGCCCGCTTCGCCGAGCGCATGGTCGTGTTCGCCGACACGACGTTCGGGTGCACGGAGGACAATCCGTCCAATCTGAAGGTCTACCCGCGCGGTGCCTGGAACGACCGCATGCTCATCGAGACCATCTTCTCGATGCTCACGCAGATTTGTCACAGTAAGAAGGCCACCCACCGCGCCTGGCGCTATTTCACCATGCGCCTGGCCTTCACCGTCGCCCTGTTCAATGTATTGGTCCAATGGGATGGCCTCCCGCTCGACGCGCAGGGGCGCATTCATCGCTCCATCGCCCAGTTCAGCTTGTGACATGATGCCACTAGCACCATAGGTTAGTAACGAAACGGGGGAGTGTAGTCTTCGCGTCGTCTCAACCGGCCACGACACCTGATGGCGCCCCGTACGCGTCACCGAGCGGGAAGGCTCCAAATTGCAAGATCGCCGCGCTCATCGCACGGCTTGGCCCGAGCAGCACCACGACAACCGGACAGCGCACAGACTACACCTGCGTGGGCACACAGACACAGACGTTCACGAACAACACGAGCCAGACCGAAACATTCTATGTCGCCGTCAACGATGTTCCCGGACAATATGGCGACAATAGCGGTTCCTATATGTTCAGTGACACCATCATGGATGGCACGACCGGATGCGCCGATTCCCAAGCGCCCGCGTGTACGAACGCCACGCCCGAACTCGGCTCGGGCGAACTCCTCGCCACGGGCCTGGCCCCCTCGGGGCCGTGCTGCTCTACCGTCGGCACCGGGCGCGGCGGGTGACACAAGAGCAGTAGCCCGCCGAACGTAAACGGTAGCACATAATAGGGCCGGGGACCTACACTCCTCCGGCCCTTGCCACGCCTTATGCCCTTACGACGCTTCGCCCCAGTCGCACGTAGTCTCCTCCTCATCTGCCGCACACCTTGATTCCCGCGCCGCACGCGGCCACGGCTTGGCCTGGTCGATGAGCAGCGGACAGCGGACTGAGACCCACACGGGTGAGCCGCATAGGGAAAACTGGCTACTCCCCACGGTCTGGCCCGCATGGGTACTGCCTCAGGCCGTCTCTTCGCCTACGATGGTCCCATAGCCCTTTGTGGGAGGGGCATAAGCACGGGTAGATCGCACACGGGAGGACCACGATGCACCAGATGACACCCCTCACCGATGACCACGCCTATACCTGGCGGGGTTACGGGGACTACTGTGGGCGCTGCCTCCGTGACCGCCAGGCGCCACGCTGGGACCTGACGCCCATGCACGGCACCAAGGGCGGCCCCTGCCGCTCGTGTGGCACGCTACTGCGGTCATCACACCATACGAATCAAGCCGGATTGGCACGGATCAGGGCGCTGACCGGCGCGGACCAGGCTGCACCGACGCTGGCCGCCATGGATCAGCCGCGTGAACGGTACGGCTTACCCCCTGCCCACACGGGTCTGCGAGACCCGCGCAGAGGTCGTGTGGCCTGCTGCGACCTGAGCCTTCTCCCCACACCTCATTGACCAGTCGTTACCCGCGTCCACTGGCGAGCAAGCCGTCGAAGGCGGCAGTGGCGTCGAACGGGATGGGCTCCCCATACGCACTGGCCTCCCGCCCGACCACCGTGCCGAGGTCATCATCGGGTTCACCCATGGCGATCTGGCCCACGGCGGCGTCGAGGTGTCGTTGGGACATGCAGAGGTGCGGTATGCTGTGGCCTGACGATGGTATAGAGAGGGAGCGGCATGAGGTGTCAGCGGTGCGAGGGGAGCCACTTCACGAAAGCCGGGCGCGATCGGGCTGGCTGGCAGATCGACGAGTGCGCGACCTGCGCGCGGCGTCAGACTGGCCGCTCCGCCTCGGCCTTCCGCGGCTATCGCTTCCCCGATGACATCATCGCCCTTGCCGTGCGCTGGTATCTCCGCTTCCGTTTGCCCTATGCGGACCTTGCGGAGCTTCTGACCGAACGGGGCGTCTATGTCGACGCATCGACCGTGTTCGATTGGGTGCAGCGCTTCACCCCGCCCTATAAGGACGCCGCCCGCTCGCATCGTCACCGTGTCGGCACCCGCTGGGTCGTTGACCCCGCCGATACGCTGCTGCATAAAAATGCACTCTGCCAAGATCCTCATGGCTCCCGCTGTCCGCCAACGAGCATCCCATACGCGGATCGTTAGTCGCGCAGAGAAGGTTGCCGGCACATCAGAGTAGACGGTGACGTTATCTGAGGTGCCGTTCAAGCTCATGTCATACGTTCCGGCGTGAAGTAGTTGCGCCGAGTTACTGCACGGGTGACGTCCCTGTTGGTCATGTTTGGCCGTTCCCGGTGAAGAGGGCGCGCCGCGTCCGACAGGCGACCATCGCGCGCATCGCCGCGGCGATCATGCCCCGACGCGTCACCAGATATGAGGAGGAAAGAGCGCGGATCACAGGCCGGCGTGATCCCACCCACCGCACGGAGTGCCGCCGAAACACCGGCCCAGACCGGTGGTGGTTCACTGCGACGGGATTTGCTATGCTTAGGCCATGCCGGGTGACAGGGAGCGACGGATGGTGTGACGCGCGCGTCGAGGGTGGAAGCATGGAGACGGGTGACGGCGAGCGGGGGCTGCGTAGGGCCGACACGTGCGCGGCCGCAGGGGGAACGGAGGACCACGCGCGACGTGCTGAGGCGGCGGAGGTGGCATCCCCGGACGTCGCGCGTCACGTCAGTGCCGTCTTCGATGCGGGCGACGCGGAGCGTGCGCGCCTGCTCGCGCTCTTTGCCGCCTTGCCCGTCGGCGTCGTGCTGGTCGACGCCCGCGCGGCCGACCTGCCCATCGTCTTCGCCAACGCCGCCTTCTCCGCCCTGACGGGCTATCCCGTCCCCGCGGTGCTCGGCCGCAATTGCCGCTTCCTCCAGGGACCCGACACCGACCCCGTGGCCGTTGCCACGCTCCGGCGCGCCCTCGCGGCGGGAACGGGCTGTACGGTGACCCTATGCAACTACAGGCGCGACGGGACGCCCTTCTGGAATGAACTGACCCTGGCTCCGCTGCGCGACACAGTCGGACAGGTGGTCGCCTACGTCGGCGTGCAAGTGGACGCGACGGCGCGCGTGGAGGCAGACCGGCAGCGGGCCCTCCAGGCCACCGTACTCGATGCGACAGCGGAGGGGATCTACGGCATCGATCACGCGGGGCGCTGCACCTTCATCAACCCAGCGGCGGCCGCGTTGCTCGGCTACCCCCCCGACGTGGTCATCGGCCGCGACATGCACGCGCTCGTCCACCACCACCGGCGCGATGGGACGCCCTACCCGCCTGACGCCTGCCCGATCCATCAGGCCGCCGCCGGGGGGCAGGGGGTCCGTGTCGCCGATGAGGTGATCTGGCGGCGCGACGGCACGGCGGTCCCAGTGGCGTATGCGGTGCAACCGATGGCGGGCGCCGCTTCCGCTGGAGCGGTCGTGACCCTCGTGGACGTGACGGAGCGCGCGCGGGCGGAGCAGGAGCGCGCCGCCCTGCTGACGCGGGAGCGAGCGGCCCGCGCGGAGGCCGAGGCCGCGGTCACGCAGCGCGACCACCTACTCTCCCTGGCCGCCCACGACCTGCGCACGCCGCTCGCGGCGCTGATCGGCGAGGTGCAACTGCGGCAACGCCGGCTACGGCGGGGGCGTCCGCTGTCCGTGAAGGAGCAGGACGCCTTCCTCGCCACGCTCCACGACCTACTGCAACGGCAGGTGGCCGTGGTGAGCGAGGTCACGGACGCCGCCTATTTGCAGATGGGCGAACGCCTCGCGCTACGCGTTGAGTTGGTGGACCTGGGGGCGCTGGCCGGCGAGGTCGCGGACATGCTGGCCCACGCGCACGGCGCGGGGGCGGCGGTCATCGACGTGGCGGCGCCGACGGGCGTCGTGATCGTCGGTGACCGTGACCGTCTCGCCCGCGTGCTGCAGAACATCATCGGCAACGCGGTCAAATACAGCCCGGCCGGCGCTCCCGTGCAGGTGAGCGTGCGGCCGGAGGGAGACGGTGCCGTCGTGGTCGTGCGGGACGTAGGGGTAGGCATTCCCGCGGGCGAGATCGACCGCGTGTTCACCCCGTTCTACCGCGCGTCCACCGCGCGCGGCGTCGCCGGCACGGGGCTGGGACTGGCCGGTGCGCGGGGTATCGTCGCGCAGCACGGCGGCACGATCGCGCTGGAGAGCGCACCCGGCGTGGGGACAACCGTGACCATCACCCTGCCCGGCGCGGAGGGGGCCGCGCGCGCGAGCTAGCGCCCCGCCGCCTGCGCGTCGTCGGCGACGGCGCGGGCCACCGTGGCGAGGGCGGTGTCGAGGTCGAATGGCTTGGTCAGGTAGCCAGCGTGGCGGCAGCCCGGCGGGATGCGCTGCTGGGGCACGGCGGTCATGAAGACGAGCGGCGGCGCGCCCGCGCCCCCGCGTTGCATCTCCAGACACAGTCCGACGCCGTCGAGTTCGGGCATGACGATGTCCGAGAGCACGACGTCCGGCCGCTGCTCCGCCAGGGAGGTCAGGGCCTCGCGCCCGTTATGCGCCGTCACCACCCGGTAGCCCTCGTCGTCGAACACCCGCGCGAGCATGTCGATGAGGACCGTCTCATCATCGACGATGAGGATTGTCGTCATGTCTGGTGTTGCCTCCCGCCCCTCTGTGGGTGCGCCGTCCTGATGCGGTAGTTGCTGGCAGGGAGTGTGCCATCCCAGACGCGGACGGTACCCCCGCGCCGGAGGCGCCGGGATGGCGCGGGAACGGCGGGCGTCCCCGTGCAGCGCGCGGCCACGCATCCGAGGCGCCGTGCGCTGCCTGACGGCCAGGCGCGATGACCCGATGGCCCATGGCCTGGAGGGAGCGACGGTGCATCCCCTCGTGTCAGCGACCTCATGTCACCCCGCTCACGGTGTGCTGTCCCCACTGACGATGAAAGAGTTGCGCCGCGCCCCTTCACGATGCCTTGAACGACATCGGCGCAACGCTTTCGCGACCTGTTGAGACGGCGCACCGCGAACGGATCGGCCCGCGTTAGCCGGCACGGGCTTGCGGACCTCGCGGACAAAGCGACAGACGGGGTGAGCCACAGCGCTGTATCCGCTCACAAGCGAAAGAGCCGGACCGTGGCCGCGATGACAGGCGCGGTGCCGCGCGGAACGCCGCTGTCGCGGCGTCCGGCCGGTGTGTGCCATCCCTATAAACATGACGTCGTACATAGCACGGATGCGACCCGTATCCCGTACAGCGTTACGGGAGCACGTTGATGGCACGCGCCGCGAGGAGGGCGACCATGACCAGCGAGCTGAGTTCCTGCACCATCATGAGCGCTTTCACGCGCCGCGTGAGCGGCAGCGTGTCGGTCGGGCTGAACGCCGTCGCGCTCGTGAACGCCACGAAGAGGTAGTCCACGAACTCGGGCATCCAGTCCGTCGGCCCGATATCCCGCCCCGAGAGCTGCGGGAACAGGAAGTCCGGGTCGGGCAGATCAGGCTCGTAGCGGCGATGGGGCCCGCCGCGGTCGATCTCCCAGTACCACAAGGCGAAGATGAGAACGTTGGCGGCCCACAAGCCGGCCGCCGCGCCCAAGAGGCGCTGCGCGGTAATCCTATCGCGCAGTAGGTCGCCGAGCAGCAGCGCGATGGAGATTGCGATGAGCAGGGTTGCGACGCCGAGTATAGCGATAACCGACACGCGGACCTGTTGTGGGCGGACCGGCAGGTTCATGCGCTGCGCGACGAGGAAAAAGACGACGACGGGCGTCTCGATGGCGAGCAGCAACCAGCGCGGGCCGATGGTCATATCGGCGGGCAGGACGAGATAGACCCCGCCCAACGCCAGCAAGGCGAGGACGACCGGCCATTTGGAGATGTGCGCGGCTGGATGGGGCATCTGCCGGCCGGGTGGGCGTCCCACCCGCCGTCGGTTATCGCTGGCCACGACCGTGTCCTCCCCTGGCGAGAGCGCGTTGCACCTCTCCGCAGGGTACCGCACGGAGCGGTTTAGGGCGCGACGGCTACCGCCAGGCACGGTCCGGGAACAATGGGCGAGAGGGGTCTTGGGGTGCGCGACGCGGAGGGTCGCTCCTACGACACCGCGCTCTCGCTTGGGGGCTGCCGGAGGGGTCATCGCTGTCGGGCACTATCCCCGCGGTGAGTCGGAGACGTAGAACTCCCAGGCGATCCCGTCGGGATCATAGAAGCTGATGTAGGGGGCGTGCGAGAGGGGGTTCTCCTGGATGCCGTTGTGGCGCACGTCCGCAGCGTCTAAGGCCTCTTTGAGCCCGTCGAGGGCGGCGCGATCGGGGACCGCCAGGGCGAGATGGTCGAGCCCCACACGGTAAGGGTCGAAATGGTCACCCTGGGGCGTCTGGGCCTCGTCCCCCCGCATCCCGAGCTGGATGCCATACCCGGTGACGAGGAGGAGCGTGGGGATCCCCACCGCCACCTGAAAGCCGAGCGTCTCCGTATAGAACGCCTTCGATCGCGCGATGTTCGTCACCCGCAAGGCGATGTGATCCAGCCCGCTTATGTTCACGGTCATACGCGTGTTCTCCTATTATTCATTCCTGTCATCACGACGCGGTGTGCGGCAGCGCAGGGATCTATCCGCCTGTCGGGCAGACACAGGGCGCGGCCCCGGCGGACTGCTCCGGGCGGGCCAAGGACGCGCCGAGGATCGGACGGCTTACCGGATGGCTGGGCCGCTCGGTGTCCGATAGGTGACGTTGGTGGCGTCGATCGGGGTGGGACCGGGATAGGCGACGGCCGTGCCGCTGCCGCCGATCAGCCCGCGCCGCCGCATCGACACCAACATCTCGCCAACGGTTCCGAACAGCAGCGGGGTGAACGCCCGGTCGTTGGCCGGAACGGTCCCGAGCGCGGCGTTGGCCAGCACACGGTGCTCGGCTTCTTCCGCCGCGTACTGGAAGCTGATCTTGACGAGGTCAGGTCTCTTTAGCCCCGCGTAGACGCCGACGGCGGCGATTTGCGTGGCGACCTCCGCCCCTTCTTGCACCACGATCGCGTTGAAGAAGGTGTCGTAATCGGTTAGGGCCAGGGGTGGGATCGTGAAGGTCTCCACGAAGGGCCGTCCCCCGGCGCGCTCGAAGAAGGCGAGGTGGAAGTGCTCCTGCGCCTGCGCCGCCTTGAGGATGGCGAGGACCGGAGCCGGGACGGGCTTGTTGAAGTCCTTCTGCTGCGCGCTCGCGATGCCGGCACCCAGGAAGGTCACCCCGAAGCGCTCGATCGTTGCCGTGATGTCGAGGATCCGCTGGACGCTCTCTGACTCCGCGGCCAGCGCGCGGAAGAGCCCCGCCTGCGCCAGCGTCACGCCGGCCAGGCCGGCGGCCGCGCCTTTGAGCACGGCGCCCCGTGAGAGCAGCGCGCTCGTCCGTCTATCCTGTTCGTTCATCAGTTCTTCTCCTCTTTTATTCGCTCAGGGCCGCGGGAAATGGACACCGGTGGTGTCGATCGCGCCGGGGCCAGGATAGGTGATCTGTGCGCCACGACCACCGATAAATCCGAGGCTCTTGAGGGCGTCGGCCGCCCCGCTCACGCTGGTAAACAACGCTTTCTCGAAGGCCACGTCGTTGGGCGTGCCGGAGAGCAGCCCGGCCTCGACGGCGAAGAAGCGGGCGCCCGCGCGGTGCTCGGCTTCCACCGAGCCGATCTGCAGCGCGAGCTGGGCCAGGCGCGGCTGGCCGAGGAGGGCGAACTCCTGGGCCGCCGCCAGGTACGCGGCGATGAACGCTTCTTCCAGCTCGATCACGGTCAACAGGAAGGTCGGCACGTCGGTGACGATCTTGGCATTGGGCACGGTGAACGTGGTGGTCAAAGGCCGGGCGCCTGCGGCGGTCAAGTACGCGTAGTGCGCCTGCTCCTCGGCCCGCGCCGCCGTGAAGGTCTGGCGTTGCAGGGCGGTGAGCGCCAGCGCGCCGGTGGCGGCGTTCGCCAACGCCCCGCCCAAGGCGGTGACCGCGAAGGCCTCGGCCGTCGCCGCGATGTTGATGATCTGCTGGACCGTTTCGTATCCGGCCGTCCCACCCCCCAGGATGGAGCGCTCGGTCGACGTAAGTCCTCCACTAGCTATCATAGATCTCCCCCTTTGTTGTGCCTCTAGAATGTGTCGAGTGTGATGATCACGCTGTGCGCGAGGGACGCCGCCTCCGTCGTCCCTCGCGTCTCCGTCGTCGGTTGCGACAGGCACGATGCCTGTCACGGCCTCCCTACCGGAAGGCCGACCGCAGCCCGGCGGCGGCCTCGGCCACGGCCTGCTTGGCCTCGTCCACGACAGCGGACATGGTGAAGAACTCGTGCGTCACGCCGTTGTAGCGTGTCGCCTGTACCGCCACGCCGGCCGCGCGCAGCCGCGCCGCGTACGCCTCGCCCTCGCTGCGCAGCGGGTCGAACTGGTCGGTGATGACCGTCGCTGGGGCGAGGCCACGCAGCGATTGTGCGCGTAGCGGCGACACGTACGGGTTGGCGCCGTCGGCCGGCGTGCGCAAGTAGTACCTGAAGAACCACATCATGCTCGGCCGGTCGAGCGGCACGGCCATGGCCTGCTCCAGGTACGACGGCGTGTTGAAGTCATAGTTGGTGATGGGGTACACCAGCACCTGGTAGACCGGCTGCGGTGTGCTGCGGTCGCGCGCGATGAGGCAGGTCACGGCGGCGAGGTTGCCGCCCGCGCTCTCGCCAGCGATGGCGACGCGGCGCGGATCGCCCCCGATCGTCGTGGCGTTGGTCTGGACCCAGCGCAGCGCGGCGTAGGCGTCCTCCGGTGCGGTGGGGAACGTGTGTTCGGGGGCCTGGCGATAGGCGACCGAGACGATGATGCTGCCCGCAGCGTTGCAGAGGGCGCGGCAGGAGGGGTCGTAGGTGTCCAGATTGGCGATGACCCAGCCGCCACCGTGGAAGTAGACCGTGATGGGGAACGGGCCGGTCCCGCTCGGCGTGTAGACGCGCGCCAGGATCAACCCACCCGGTCCTGGGATGCGGATATGGTCGATGCGCCCAACGGGCTCGACGGCCGGGGCCAGCCCGCGCGCCGCCTGGACGCCCTGGAGCGCGTCGGTGGTGGAGGATTGCTGGCGGGCCTGTTCCGGTGTCAGCGTGGGGAGGGGCAGCGGGTGCAGGGCCGCGAATTGGTCGAGCACGGCCTGCATCTGCGGGTTAGGGTGGCCCATGTTCGCGCCGACGACGGGCGGTGCCGACACGGGTCCCCCGGCATGGGCGAGCACGGGCAGCAGCGCGCCGGCGCCGGCCAGACCGGCGGCCGCGCCGAGGCCCGCGCGCAGCACGCTGCGGCGCGTCGGGTGGATAGCGGGGGGTGTTGTGGTGGTCCGGTGCGACACAGGCATTAGCGCTCCCTTCCTATACGTCCCCACTTCATGGAGGGGGCACGTCCTCATGGCTGGCGTCGTCTCAAAGGGTGACGCGCCACCTGGTTGAGGGAGGGACGCAGGAAGCGTACCACGCCCGTCCGGTCGATCGGTAGGCACGACGCTCGGCCGCGGGGGAGACCGGACGGCTGGGGGCGGCGCGAGACGGTCCTGACGTGCTACGGGATGGCGCGCAGGTCGGCGAGGAGGCCGGCGGCGATGGCGTCGAAGCGCGCGTCGTCGTCGTGCGCTTGTGCCACCAGCAGCGCCCCCTCGACCCCGGCGAGCAGCCGTTGCGCCGCATCGGCGGGCGACCCGTTGCCCCGCAGCAGGGCCGCCACGCGGCCCGCCGCCAGCACGTCGCCCAGCCACGCTTCGTGCTCGACGAAGTAGCCGCGCACCTCCCCCCGCACGGCCTCCGGCAACGTCGTCGCCTCGGCCGCGAGCAGCCCGCACAGGCACATATGCTCGCGCCGCGCCAGCAGCGCGCGGTAGAGCCCGGCGTAGCGGGCGAGCTTGTCGGAGGGATCGTCCGTCGCCCGATCGATCGCGGCCATCCCGTCGCGCACGGTCGCCCGGTAGCGGGCGACGACGGCACGGGCGAGGCCCTCCTTCGTCGGGAAGTGGTGGAAGACGCTGGCCTTGCGCAGGCCCACGGCCGCCGCGACGGCGGCATAGCTGACGCCGTGATAGCCGTGCGCTTGCATGAGGCGCTGGGTGACGTCCAGGATGCGCTGGTCGGTCGGTCGAGAGATGCTCATGTCTCTATTGTCGCGCATCGGACGCATCGCGGGCCAGCATGGACCACTGCACCCGTGCCCCGGTGGCGCACCTCCCGCTGCATCGGCTAGAGAGCGGCGCCCCCGGTACGACGGACCGTGTACAGCGGCGCAACCGTCGTGGCACAACAGGGGCGCGCGGTGTGACAAAACGGGTGCCGCGGAGGGTGGAGCGAGCGCACCTGTCATGACAACGTACAGCTATTCACGACGGATGAGCCCTCGCGCGCCCCCAGTGCCGGCTCATCCGAGGCAAACGACGGCTCGGATGAGCCACGTAGCCCGCACCACACTGGTCTCGGGCCCACGCCGTCGCCGCGCTGCGCGCTGTCAAGCCGTAACCGGAGCCGTCGCGCGCCGTCACGTCAGCGCCTGTCGTGTCCCTGAGCGGCCGAGAGTAGACGGGCGGCCCTTTGCTTTGCCCCGTAGGGCTGTCTCGGTGTCTTGCGGCTATGGGGCGGGGCGGTTCCCCGGTGCCGGGGAGAGACAGCGCGCCACGGCCGTGTAGAGGTCATCGAGCGCGAAGGGCTTGGGCAAGCGGTCGTCGTGTCCCATCTCCGGCGGAACACCGCCGCGTGCGACATGGCTGGACAGGCACACAATGGGACTGTGCGCCGTGGCGGGGTCGGCGCGCAAGCGGCGACTCACCTCCGGCCCGTCCATGTCCGGCATGTTGATGTCAAGCAAGATGACATCGGGCCGCTCCGCGTAGGCGACCGCGATCCCCGCGCCACCGACCGCGTGCAGGACACGATAGCCGACCGCCTCCAGGGCGTCGCGGATGAGGCCGGCCGTGGCGACGTCATCCGCGATGGTCAAGACTGTCCCCGTGCGCATGCCTATTCCTCCTCGCTGGGTGGGGCGCGACAGGGGCTCGGAACCAGGGGCTCACCGTCTCACGCAGCAGGATACATGCCCCGCCCCGACAGCCAGCCAGTCAGGCGGCGCGCGGCATTTCGCCGATCAGGGCGACGGGCTTGCACAGGAGCGTGGAGAAGGGGAGACCGAGCGCGGCGACCTGGCGCGTCGCGTCGTCGTCGCCGTCGGGGACGTACGCGAGGACGGGAACGTGGCGCAGGGTGGCCTCCTGCGCGAGGACGGCGAGGGCCGGCCAGTGCAGCGCGGACGCGGACAGATCGTGCGGAACGTCGAGGATGATGGCGGCCGGGGCGAAGTCGCGCAGGGCCTCATGCACGCCGATGCCGGCTACGAGCGCGACCGGCTCGTAGCCGGCATCGGCCAAGACCGCGCACAGGAACGTGCGGAAGACCTGATCGTCGTCGAGTATCGCGATGTTTGCGGACATGGGGTGCCTTTCTCGCGCCATGGCCACGCGTCGTCGCGCAGGGGTCAGGCTATGGCGTCTGCGTGTGTAGACGACCAGAGCCGGCAAGCGGATGCCCAACGCGGGGGTGCGCCACAGCAAAGTTCCTCCCGTACTGAAGGCGGTACCCTACCGAGGGGCGGAGATGCAGACACACCTCCACAACGGTCTCTCGGAGGATACCCATGGACAGAACAGAGCTGTCCAGCGCCATCATACAGGAGATGCAGGTGCTGGTGGGGGAGGCGCTGGAGGCGGTGGTGCCGGAGATGTTGACGGTGGACCTGGCGACACTGGAACAGCGGGTCCAACAGGTGGGCCGCGTGCTCCTGGGCGGGCTGATTGAGCGGGTGGCGGCGGGGCACGCCCAGGGGCTGCCGCGTCGGGCACGCTGCCCGGCATGCAAAGGGGTGCTGAAGCGGCGGGAGCGCCCGCGCCCGCTGGTGGGTCTGGTGGGCGACTACACGCTCCGCCGCCCCTACTATTGGTGTGCGGCCTGCAAGCGGGGTGAGGCGCCGCTGGATACGGCGTTGGGGCTGGGGGCGGGGACCGTCTCGCCGGGGTTGACGCGGGTGGTGGCGCGGGCGGCGGTGGACGCGACCTTTACGCCGGCGGTGGAGTTGGTCCAGGAAGCCCTGGGCGCGACGTTGAGCGACGAGACGGCACGGCGGCTGGCCGAGCGGATCGGGGCGGTGGCCGAGGCGCAGACGCAAGCAGCGATCACGCGCGCCCGGCAGGGCCAACGAGTCTGGACAGAGGACAAGATCGAGCGGGCGGAGGACACCACCATCCTGGTGGTGGAGGTGGATGGGGTGCTGGTGCATCAGGAGGCCGGGTGGCATGAAATGAAGGTGGGCACGCTGGCTCCGCTCGGCCCCGCGTTGCGCATCGACCCCACGCACGGACGCGCCACCTTGGCCTGGGGTCCGCAAGCTACGGGGTGGGCGGCGAGGACGCTGATGCCTTCTGGTGGCGGGTCTACGTGGAGGCGCGACGGCGCGGCCTGGGCACGCCGGCGGTGCGCACCGTGGTCGTGCTGGGTGATGGCGCCCACTGGATCTGGGACCGGGCGCGCACCTTCCTGGGCCTGCCCGGCGTGGAGGTGGTCGAGATCGTGGACATCTACCATGCCTACGGCTATCTCTGGGCGGTGGGCAACGCGCTCTATGGCGCGGGCAGTCTACGCGCGGAGGCCTGGGTCGAACCGCTCAAGGATCAGCTCTACCTGCACGGCGCGGCCCCCGTACGCGCGGCGCTGGCGGTGCTGGAGCCGACGACGGCAGAAGCCGTGCAGGCCATCGACGACGCCCAGACTTACTTTACCCGCAACGCGGCGCGCATGGACTATCCGCGTTTCGTCGCCCGGCAGTTGCCCATTGGTTCGGGGGCCGTGGAGAGCGCCTGCAAGTGCCTGGTCGAAGCGCGACTCAAACAGGCCGGCATGCGCTGGGGCGTCCCCGGCAGTCAAGCCATCGCCAGTCTGCGCGCCGTGCAGCGCTCGGGGCGCTGGGCGGCCTTCTGGCAGACGCACCCTGATCGGCAACCGGCCGCGACCGCTCCCCCTCCGTCCCCCTCGGCGGCGGCTACCTCGGTGACGCGTCCCGCTACCCCGGCGGCACCCGCCGTCCCCGTACGGCCGCCGCGTGTGGCCGTGCACGCCGCCGCGTCCCCGCCCGCGACCGACGCCCGCTCAACGTCCGCTGCTCCTGCCCCGCTCGGCGTAGGGAACTTTGCTGTGGCGCACCCCCAACGCGGCAGGGTCTGTGAAAAGTCAGGCAGAGCGGGTCCTGGGGACAAGGAAGCGCAGAGCCTTGGTGGGGCGGGAGCGCAGATGCTGCCGGAAGGCGGCGATTTCGCTGGTGCCGGTGCGACGAATGAGG
>JAABUL010002993.1_pt1 | contig 26340 bp, 34 predicted proteins | sample 5559151 | NCBI WGS metagenome assembly JAABUL01 (sample SAMN10711876, study PRJNA513368) | rock metagenome | isolation source: Antarctica rocks | place: Antarctica: Victoria Land, Pudding Butte sud | reverse complement strand
CGTAGGTTCAATGCGCCGGCGTTTTGGAGCAGGCATGCCTTGCCCCGAGAAGGAAGTGGTGCGTCCAGTCTATCGGGTTTGCCACCGATACAGCAACTATACGTATCGGATCATCTGGCGAAGTTTGAGCACTACCATGCCCTCCGCGTGGCTCGACAGCGAGAGACGACCGACGAATTCAAAGGAAGAGTACGCCAAGCGAGCAGGGATCGAAGGCACGATCTCTCAAGGGGTACGCGCCTTCGGCTTACGACGCTCCCGCTACATTGGCCAAGCGAAGACCCACCTCCAACACGTTCTCACCGCGGCCGCCATTAACTTCGTGCGTGTTGACCGCTGGCTCTGTGATGTTCCGCTCACGCAAACACGCCGGTCACCGTTCGCCGTGCTCATGAAGCCTCAATTGCAGATCACATGAATTCGCCAGCGGTATCAACTTTGCGGGAGACCCAGGATCATCTGGCGAGGTCTGAAGCGCTGGATCACCGGCCCCGATCCGGAGTACGAACGAAAAAAAGGCGACGCGACTGGCTGATTCGGCTGGCAGCGGCGCAGCCCGGCTGGGTCCTCGGCTTTGGAGATGAGATCTGGTGGACTCGTCTGGCACAGCCGTCGCTTCACACCTGGTCGGACCACCCTCTGCGACTGGCCGAGCAGTCGGTCGCGATAGGCGATCCTGATCCCAAGGCCTTGACATGCCACGGCCTGCTCCTGCGCCCCACTGACTCCCCTGAGGAGGTCTGACTGCGCTTCATCGCAGGGCGTCCGGTCAGCACCATCACCACCCAGTTCTTGGCCGACTGCTGCACTCGGCTCGCCGTGAACTCGAGCACAAGCAATGGCAGGCACCGAAGGGTGCCTGCCACCGCTTTCCCGCATGCTCTCGGCGGTTTGGTGCGACGGCCTTAGGGCAGTAGTGCCGTCCTAGTTTCCTGCCGCATGCATGGCGTCCTTGAGCAGCGTGCGGCCCTGAGTGATAAGTTGTTTTGCTCTGCCCTGGTCGAGGCTGCTCGGTCCGAACTGCATGTCCTGAAGCAACGAAGCGATCTGAGACACCAGCGAGTCGCGTCGGACACCTAAATCGGTGAGCGTTTTCTCGGTTGCCGTGTAGGTCCCGTCGTCGGTCGCGCTTCCACTAGCCAAACCTCGGGTCGACAGAGCCAGGGTCGAGAGTCCGAAGGTTCCCACGGGGCTGTTGAGCTGGGTGAACACTCGCCCCAAAGAGAGGAGGGTTTTCTGATTAGCGGGCTGCGCTTTGCGATTCTTGGCGTGTTTGGTCTGGAGATCCTCGTAGAGCACACGACCGTCGTGCACGTAGTCGTCGTGGAGGCCGAGAAGAGCCATCATTGTCGGGCGAGTATCCGTGTGATCCGACCAGGTCGCGTCGTCCGTGCCCCGTGCCCGCACGCCCGGTCCCACCATGCCAAGAAAGGTCGTATTGATCTCGGGGGCGACGCCTCCGTGATTCCACGCGTGAGTAGCACTTTCCTGGACGCAATCGGGATTGCACTTTCCACCGTATGACGCGAACCAGTAGCTAGGATCGGCAAACATGGTGAAGGTTGGAGTCCGCGCCGGGTCACCGTTCACCATGTGGAGCAGTTTCAACTCTACCGGGTCGGCGAGATAGCGGGGCAACGTATCCGTTGTCCCGGTGATCGGATTGACCGCGGTCAGTTTGGCCGTCGCCCGCTCGAAGGTACGGACGATGGAGGAGTCACGAAGTGGCTGGCCGTTGAGATACACGCTGGGCGCCATGTCGTAGGCGTAATCAAAGGGGGTAGTGACCCCCGCTTGCTTGGCCAGGAGATCCTGCAGGCTGATCTGCAGTTCACCAATCTTGGTGTAGGTACACGCCTCCGTCACACCATCACACTTGGCACTGGTCGGTGCGCCGCCCACAAAATGATCGCCTTCGTCGGCAGTGACGACGAACAGTGTGTTTTTCGGCGTGATGCCGTCACCTTGCAGACGGGTGAAAAACTTCCCAAACGCTTCGTCGTACGACTTGAGCTGGGCCACGTACCCTGCCTCACCTGGTCCGAACGCATTGTCGCCGGACTGATTGTCGTGCGCGTCAGCGATATACGCGTAGGTGACCGGCACTCCGTGCTCTTGCATGGCGGCAACGTAGCCGAGCGACTGCGACGCAGTTGGTGAAAAGCCAGGAAAACCAACCAGGCTCGAATCGGCGTTCTTGATCACGTGGCCATTGAGATCGGTAACGGGACCGCTTGGGCTGATCTGCGGGGCCAACGATTTATGACCGAACAGTGCATTGTAGCCGTTGTACCCGCCGGTCTCACTCGACAATTGATCTGGCTGCCCACCGTTTGCCGAGGAGCACATGGTGCTGCTCTGGCTACAGTGCACTGCGACTCCCACGAAGTCGGCATAGGCCTGGTCGGGGTTGCTCTTCACCTCGTCCGCCTGAGGAGAGGTAGAACCGAACACTGTGCTGATGTCGCCTGCTGTATTCTCCAGGGCGGTGTTGGCCATCGACACGCTGCCGAAGTTGCAGCCTGCCCGGGTATACGGCACCCATGGGGCAGGAGCGTTACCCCCATTGGGGGTGATCATTTCGAAGTTCTTGTCGATGCCGGAGACCGGATCGGTCCAGTACACAAACGAGCTTTTGTGATGAGGTACGCCGTCAGGGCCATAGTAATCAAAGCCATTCCCAATCGGCATACCCTGGCGATCGCCATAGAGCCCGGTCAGCGAGGACACGATATCGACGGCAGTGTGCGAGATCAGCGGGGTGTGCTGATGCGTAATGAGGGTGCCGTTAGACTTGATGAAGTTCAGCAAGTGTGGCATCTGCTCGAGATCCGATGGGACATTTGGATTGTCCCGGGTAAGGTGCACATTGTCAAACTGAAGGTAGATGACGTGCGTGGTGGCGCCGGCGGGAGAATTCAGGGCACAGCCGGTCTGGGCATGAGCAATTGGGGCGATTGACTCGGTATGGAACGGGCCGTTTACGGCCGGGCTGCTGACGACCAGACTGGCCGCCACGAGGGCCAGCGCACTGCCAAGACATCGACTCGCCGGATGCAAAAACGAACGGATTGTCACAGACCTCTCCTTTTCCTCTACTCACGACAAAGGTACCAATCCGAAGTTACGGAATTGTTGTGAGGTCGTTGTGCTTTCATTACCAGCGCGGTTCTGAATCCGTCGAGACGACGGATCGACGTTGACCTGGTATCAGCAGAGTGCTAAGCTGCCCCAGCGGTCGCAGAGACCATGAATAGTCCGGCTTGCCACAACGCTCGACGACCACGATAGGCGTCAGTTCGTGGTCCGAGAGGGCCCCTTTGACAGAGATCGTCTCTTCTCGTTCGAGTTGCAAAGCCAATCTCGTCGCGGACCGTCTCCTGAGATAGGCGCTGGGACCAGGCTTGGCGGTTACGACAGGCCCTCTACCATCAACTGGCAGAGGGCCTGTCACTGCGATCCAGGACTATGTGGTCGGAATTGTCACCGAATAACATCGTCCATTATTGTTGTCAATTACCTGCCCCGACGGGGTCATCGAGACTGTCTCGTACCAGTATGTCGCCCCTGGAATGATCCCATTGTCGCCGACGGAACCGGGGAGATCGTTGCCCTGCACCACCACGGTGTGGGAGGTTGTGCCGGCCCCGCTGTCCTGCGTCGCAGCCTCCACTAGGCCGCTGCAGCCAGGGCCCGAGCCGAAATACACCGCGCCCTGGCCGGGCTGCGCGGTGGTGAAGGTCACAGTAAACTTCTGCCGGCTCGTCGAAGCAAGGCCATCAAGTGGCAGTGTCTGAGTCTGCTCTTTCTGCACGGCCTGAAGACTTTGCGGATTGAGTCCGAGGAGAGCAAGAATCGTCGGGGCGATCTGCGTGGTCTCGACCTGCCCCGCAGAGACCAGCGGATGGACGTTGCCACCCGACACTACCAGCGGGACGTTGCGGTCCTGCGGGTTGGCACCCCCGTGCTCAGCGATTTTGCCTTTACCGCCCGTATACACGGTGCCGACCTGGGTGATGCCGTAGAGGTCGGGGACGCGCTGATTTTCAATCGTGTCGCCAGCGGGAATGTGGAAGTAAGCGGCTGCGTCGGCGCCGGCATACACCGTGGCCAAGCCAGACTGGGTATAGGCCTTCGATGCTCCAGTGATGTCGTTTCCCGTGCCTGAATAATTGAGGAGGAAGTGCTTCGCAAAGTCAGCCGCGGCCTGGCTCCGATCACTCAGCCAGATAAGCATGGCGTCGTCATTGACCGAAAAGGCAACCAGATTACCAGCGTGGTTGGCCGCTTTCCACGCGGCATTGAGCGCGTCGATGATTTTTCCGTCGTCGATACGGGTAAGCTTTGTTGGATCGTTGGGGGACTGTCCATGCTTCGCCGACAGGATAACCACTGTGTTACTCAGGTTCAGTTCGCCGAGCATCAGGCCGACCTGGTTATTGATGTAGTCGAGCGCACCGGCGAGGAGCGGGCTGGGGGTAACTCCATCGGTCATGTAGCCACCGGCGAGCAGCTTCTCGGCAGTTGACACAGTCTGAAAATTCATGCCGAAGATGGCTGGAGTTCCCAGGTGGTTCTTTCCGCTGTGGTCGAAGCCATGGATCTCGTTGAGGACCGCCTGCACCTTGTAGCTGTCGTAGAGTTGGGTCAAGGCGTTGTCCTTGGTCCAGCCCGAACCGGAGACGGACGCCTGGCTGTTAATCTCAGGCGTAAACAGGTCTTGAACTCCGGTCCCCGAGGGCCCGTTCAGAATCTCATACGCCGGGTGTTTGTCGGACCAAGCCGTTCGCAGTCCGGCGGCGCGAGCGACCTCGAAGATGGTATTGACCCGCAAGTACTGGTGTGGGTAAACGGGCTTACAGGTCATTGGGTCAACCGGCAGCTGGCTCGGATCGATGAGATCTTGCGGGGTTCCGGTCATGTTGAGGATCGATTCGGGAAGCCCGGCTAGCCCCTGCCCCGCATCAAGCGCCAACGGGTCGCGATCGAGCGCCTCGAAGTAGGTGACCTCAGCTCCTAGCGCCACCCCGGAGCAGTTCTTGGTGCCTGCGGGGAGCAGAGCGGAGTTATACGAGTCGTCGTAGTAGACCCCAGTGGTCCATGGATTACCACCGGTTACTTGCGCGATCATTCCAGGGAAGGAGTCCGACGGCACAGGCGTCTGGGCCGCCGTGAACTCGGCGCCATGGGAAACGAGAGTGGCGAGCGACGAGTTCGGATGACGATGAACATACAAGTCGAGATCAGACTGATGAAGGCCGTCGACGGAGAGCAGTAACACGTGTTCTACGTGCGAGACAGTGCTCGCAGTGGCCAGACTCGGTGAGGCCGGGGCAAGCGCTAATGGGATCAGAGCAAGCAGGGTAAAGCCAACTCGCTTCCGCAAGGTAACAAAGGTCATGTACTCCTCCAAACCAATAGTGTATGAAACTTTCTTTCGTAACATTATCGAGATCGAATGTTACAGGACTGTGGCCCGCTTGCTACGGAGGTGTGAACAGGTGACCGAGTGGCCAACCAGGCGCTCTCAGCGCGCGCCATTCATACGCTCGCTTAAGCGAGCATGACTGTGGGCCTCCGGCGTCAAGTTTTTGTGAACCCTCGGTCCAGTCCAGCAGACGCGTGACGAACGCGTGCAAGGGGGCACAGGTACCTCGCATAGAGGGGGCACAGGAAGTGCTGGGCTGCGGACCAGCATCATTCGCAGCCTCAAAGAGATTCCGAAGGTGCTCGTCGACCGCGAAGCGCGGCTTCATGGAGTCGAGGGAGGCGTTGGCCTGACCTTGGTGGCGTCAATGTAGAACTCCTTGCCTGGACCTGCTCACATGACAGGTAACGTTTTTGGATAGCAGATATCCCGCAGTCTGTTGCGTCAGCGTGCAGCGCTTCTACCTCTATGCTGAGCGCGGTCTCTCACGCCGGCGTGTCTCAATCTGGCTTCACGAGGGCCGACACCACATCGCCTATCACAACGCCATCCTCGCCCAGTACACCTACCGCTACGACCGGAAGGCGAGGCACGTGCAGGCAGTGGACACGCCACGCATCTTCAAGACGCCGTATACCTCACCGCAACTCGAGTTCTGGGAACTGGACGACGAGCAGTGGCACAAGATTGCCCGCCGTCCCTATGACCGTCGCCCGATGTCGCGCAGCGGTGCCGTATATCAGTTGGCGCTTGAGGCGGATTGAGTCATCGACCGATGCGCTTCACCAGCCACGCCGACATCCTGATCCCGCCACTGAGGTCGACGGCTAGCCCATTGCTGACGACGCTCTTACCCCCGCACTCATCGATCGTGGCCGCACTCTGCGACGACTCCCGCCACCGTAGGGCGAGGCTGTTTATTCGGGCCTATGTCGGCGGAGCACCGAACAACTCCCGACAGGAATCGAGCCCGACGATCTGGATGTCGTCCCGGCGGCGCTGCTCCCACACGTCTCGCGCCAATTGGAAGTGCCATTGGCGCACCGCCTCACCTTCTCGATCCACCCAGCGAGAGCCGTTAGGGGCATAGCCCAGCGACTTCGTCACACCAAGAGACGCCTCGTTATCCGCAAAAGAAGATGTATAGAGAGCTCGAGCGCCGAGTCCGGCGAACGCGAGGTGGATGATAGCTGCCCGCATCTCCTTCCCGATGCCTTGGCCCTGGTACTTCCGTCCGAGCCATGAACCGGTCTCCGCAGTTCGCTTCACGGCGAAGTGCTCGGCCGAGAGGCCCTGAACGCCTACGGCAGTCCCTTCGACGAGGACGGCCAGGGGAAGTTCCCATTCCTCGAGCCGCCACCTGGCTCGCTGGAGCCAAAGATACTGAAGAACGTCTCGCTGAAGCTGCGGTGGCTGCGTGCGGGACCAGGGGCTCGCAAAGGGCATCCAGCTAGGGTCGTGGATCCCGGCGGCCGCGACTGCGGCAAGCTGATCAAGCTGTGCATCCGTTGGGTACACGAGGCTGAGGCGGGGTGTTACAACGCGCAGGCCGAAGAGAGGCCAGTGGTCCAAAGTAGTCCTCCGGTAAAGCGTACACCGCTCTCGAAAATCGTCCAACGTGCGGACAGCCCGTATCAGGGTTCACTCGGCGTTTCTCTCCGGTTCCACCCCCGCGGAAGATGTGGCACCGCCCATGCGGAATCAGGGCGCCAGTCGTGCCAGGGCTCGCTAAAAGGCGGAGTGTTCGCCTCGATCTGCGCTATCACCTCGCGAGCGCCACGCCGCACCGCTTCCGCCTCGTGGGCCTGAATGTGGCCCGCGTCGATCAGGGCATCAAACTCATCCTCATCCTTCCAGAGCCACCGCTGCCCGGACTCCATCACGATGTCTAACATGAGATCCATGGTCTGAATAGTCCTGCTCGTGCGTGCGATGGGCCGCTGGAAGTTGATGTACCAACCCAAGGTATTCCCAGCTTCATCCCAGACCACGCGAACCTCGTGCCAGTCGCCGGGACGGACCAGGATCAGGTTGGAGAAGGCCGAGTCGGCGTCCCGGAATACCCAGTCGCCGAGCGCGAGCATGGAATCGAACCGCTGCGCACGGGTTGGCTCCCGTTTCCGGGTCGGCGGTGTGGTGGGCGCCTTCCACAGCGTCCCGCGCGGCCACCAGAGGACGAGCCATTCGCCCGTGTCCTCGGCAACGATCACTGGTCGTGCCGACCAGATACGACCGTGCCATACCTCCTGAAGGGCAATTGTCGTTCCAGGGCTCCAGGCCACGCAGGTAATCCTTCTGCTCGATATCGTCGGTGGGGGTAACGGGTTAGCGCTTGGGGGCCGGCATGCGCCGCTGCCAGCAAGAGGCGGTGGACTGACCATATCCGGTCGGCCAAAGCTATGCCAAATATGTGTACCCAGAGCTCTGGCTAGGTGCCCGCTTGCGACCCCGCTCACATGCCGAAGCTGGTCTATCCAAAAACGTTACCTGTCATGTGAGCAGGTCCAACCAAGGCTCCCTCCGGTGGCGAGATGGCGGGCCGCTCTCCCGTCGATCGGGGTAAGCAGGGGCTGAAGCGGTCGGTACTGACCGAAGGAGCAGGCATCCCCCTGCACCTGGTCCCGGCAGGCGCCAACCGCCATGATGCCCCCTTGCTGGCGGCCACCCTCACCGACGCCGAGCCGGGGACGGTCCACCTGGATCAGGGCTATTCTGGTGGACCCACCCGCACCCTGCTCGACCAATTGGGCTTGGACGGGGTCATCGCCCGGAAGGGGGTGCCGGCGCCACGGCAGGTGGGGAACCGTTGGACGGTTGAACGGACGCACAGCTGGATGAATGGCTACGGGAAGCTGCGGCGCTGCACCGAGAAGCGGCGAGTCATTGTGGAGTTCTACCTGTTCTTGGCTGCGGCCCTGGTCGTGCTCCGCCGTCTGATCCAGGAGGCCCGCCTCCGCTACCGCTGGCCCACCCGGCCAACCATCCGCCGCCTCAAATAGGGCCTATTGCCGGTCGTTCTTAGCCATATTGTTCTCCTGGTACGTGTTAGTCTACGGGCCGAAGAAGAGCGCGCACCAAGATCGCGTCTCCTCTTCGGCCTCACTCCCTGTTTCAGGTCAACCTGCGCTTGAGAGATCGTGATTCACCTTGACAGTGGCGTTTTTGATCGCCTGGGCCGATGACTCCTGGCCTAGCATGGCCTTGCTCATTTCCGTATCAATGTCGCCCTGCGCCTGCGCCCACCCACTCACGCTCGGCGAGTAGAAGGCCCGTCCCAATTCCTTGATGGGAACGGCAACGAGCGGGTGTGTGCGCAGGAAGGGTCGCATGAGGGCCACGGCGCTTTTGCGCACCGGGGACGCATCAAGATGCTCCGACCACCACGCCGTCCACCTGGGTTGAGTAGCCCATTTCATGTAGGTCCATGCTGCCTGCTTCACGGAGGGGGCAGCGCCCTTGAACATAAAAATGTTGTCGCCCGCATTGCCGGCCACATTGCTACGTGGCCCGGCCGGTATGTCCGCCGCGCCCATCCTGAACTTGGACCCGATCATTTGCTGCATTCCCGCAGCGCCTTCACTGCTATACACCTCGAAGGCCACGTGACCGCTCGCGAAGTCCTGTTGCCATTGACTCGTGGAGCTATTGGTGTGGTGGACGTATCCCTTTTTTGTGAGCTTGACGAAATAGTCCAGAGCGCCGATGCCGGCAGCGGAGTTGAACGCCACCCGCGTTCCGGAACGATTCACCAAACTCCCGCCCCATTGCCGAACCATGGGCTCCCACAATGTTTCCTCGTTATCGGTCGTGTCCATACACCAATTGCCATGCTTGGTCACCCTGGCACAGTCGGAGGCAAACTCGCTCCATGTCCTGGGCGCGGTCATTATTCCGGCCGCACGCGTGATTTTGGGGTTGTACCAGAGGACCGTCACCGATGTGTCGTTGAACGGCAAAGAGTACATGCTTCCCCTGTACATGCCATTCTGCCATTGCGGAGAAAAGTAATCATTGATCTGCGCGCGTGTCAGGCCATTCCTGCCGCGAATATAGGGAGACAGGTTCTCTACCGTTCCTTGATTGACGTAGGTGGCAATCGCGAATGCGTCGGTTTGCGAGAGTGCCGGCGGATGGTGTGCGTGAATGGCCGCCAGCAACGTGGGCTGAAGCACGTTCGCGTTTGAGAAACAGCGCGGTTGCAGTTGGATACCGGGATGCTCGTGATTGAAGGCATTGATCATTGTCTGCAGATCTTGCTTCGCGGGGGAAAAGCAGAGGTTTTCCCAGTACTGCACCACAATGGGCGCACGGCTCGCATGCGCAAGCCGCGCAACGGATACGCTCGTCGAAACTGCGACTAGTAGTAGACATAGAGAACCGATTACGCCTCGGCGCAGGGACAGAGTCATGGCTATCTCCTTTTCAAAATCAATGTGCGAGTGAAACATCTTGAGCGGCCGGTCATCCCGACGGTCGACCTCCTTGTGTAGCTGTTCTATCTGGAAGTTGAGCGGCACAAAGACTACTTCGCTCCCGGCCCGCTCGCCGACGCGACACCTTCGATAATTTGCTTTTGAGCGAGCAAAAAAACCACAAGCAACGGCAGGGTCGTGAACACCGAGGCCGCGGCAAGCTGGGACCAAGCTATGCTGTTGACCCTGAGAAAGGTGGCCAATCCCACCTGAAGAGGCTGCACAGTTTCGTTGCCTCCCGCCATAACCAACGGGAAGAGGAACTGGTTCCACATCCCCAGAAATGTGTAAAGAGCAACGGTCACCAGGGCGGGACGAGCGAGAGGAGCCGCTACACGAAACAAGAAAGCAGTTCGACCGCATCCATCGAGCTGCGCCGCGTCCCAAAGGTCCGCAGGGAGACCTCGAAAGAACTGCCGTAGTAAGAAAATGCCGAACGCGCTCGCGCCAAAGGGAACGATCTGCGCCTGATACGTGTCCAGCCAGTTCAAGTCGTTCAATACAAGGTACTGGGGGACGATGATCACCTCGTCCGGAACGATGAGAACGATGAGGATGCTAAGAAACAACAATCGTTTACCCGGAAACCGGAGCGACGCAAACGCGTAGCCGGCCAGGAGGGACGTGAATACGGCTATGGCGGTGGCGGTGGTGCCGATGAACACGGTGTTCATGAAGTAACGGCCCCATGGCGCGCTGTTCCATGCGGCGGCATAGTTTTGCCAGGAAAAGAGCGGCATCACATCCGGTGGAATATCGCTCAACCTGCTCGCGGGCTCAACCGAGGTCACAAACATCCAGTAGAAAGGGAAGGCGAAAAGGGCGGCCATTGCAATCAGCACGATATACCGCACCGTGCGCGTTATGGAGAACTTCGAGCTCAACGGTAAAACACCCATCGACGAGAGCCCCATAGCTGCAACAACAAAAAGACGAGCGTGATGCCGAACAGGATCACGGCGACTGCGCTCGCCGTATCCTCGTGAAAATACTGAAACGCGTCTTGATACAGAAAGAAACCGACAGTGGTGGTGGCACCTGCGGGTCCGCCGCCGGTAAGCGCAAAGATCTGGGTAAAGACTTTGAGCGATTCGATGACCGACACGATGAAGACAAAAAAGATGGTGGGCGTGAGCAAGGGAAGAGTTACATATCGTGTGACAGCCCAACCAGAGGCGCCGTCGACGCGCGCGGCCTCTTCGACATCCTGCGCTATGGTCGTGAGCCCGGCGAGAAAGATGACGGTATTAAAGCCCGCCGATTGCCACAGCGAGTAGATGATGACCGACGGCATGGCCAGTGCCGGATCGTTCACCCACCCCAACGCAGGCAGATGCAAGAGCCCGAGCAGGTAATTGAGAAAGCCGTACTGCGGATTGAAGATCCACAGCCAGATGATGGATGTCGGCAGGGCAGGCGTGACAAATGGGATGAAAAAGAGCAAACGGAAGATCGACGCGCCGCGCATCTTGCCACGCAAGAGAAGAGCGCAGAAGAGTGACAAAGCGATACTTGCGGGGACCACGCCTGCCGTGAAGTACAGCGTGTGGCCCAGTGCCCCAAGAAAACCCGACTGTTGGCCCGGATCGAGCAGGTAACGATAATTGCTGAGCCCCACGAAAGTTTGCGTGGCAGCTCCCGGCGCGTGCGTCAGACTCGCGAAAAAGACGTAGGCGAATGGACCAATTGTGAAGAGGACAAGGATGGCAAATGCAGGGACCAGGTAGCCGTAGGCCAGCCCGGCTTCGCGGAGCCGTGCGGCGGGTTGAGGTGTGCGCCGCCACGTCACCCGTTGTCGGGTTCGATCTGTATGGACGCGCACTCGATTCTTTTGCCACACGCGATTACTCATGTACAACTGCCCCGTGTTAGGTTGCCGAACAATCGCCGCCTGCACGTAGTAGCGTCCATACCAAAGCCACTCCCCTCCTCATGACCGTACCAACGCGGTGTTGCAGGTTCGTTAGGGAAGTGTTACTGATGCTTTACGGCATTCCCGTTTCACGGCGCAGAGAATGGGACGCGACGGCTAGCGAGGCGAGATTCCATACGCTTCGACCGCCGTGGCAAGTTGTTCGGCGTTGATGAATTGGATACAACGGATTCCGAGGTCTTCGGCAACGACCGTATGGCGTTGCTTATCGTCCACAAAGAGGATCGTGCCGGCTGGGACACCAAGCAGGCGAATTGCATACCTGAAGATCTCGCGGTCAGGCTTACGGAGGCCGACTCGAGCCGAATTAATAATGGGATTAAATAGACTTGCCACGCCAAGCGCCGATAGTTGCTCTTCCAGGGTGATTGTTGCATTCGATAGGATCGCCACCGGCACCTGGGAACTGACGGCCCGGGCGATCTCCACGACCTGGCGATCAACGTCAGGCGGCGTGTGGATCGACGCAAGCAGGTCTCGTAAGGCGTGCTTGTCCCACCCAATCTGCTTTGCCAAGCTGCACCAGTATTGCTCGTGGTCGATTCTGCCCGTCGACAGGGCATACCATGACTCTTGTTTAAAGAGAAACGCTGAGAGTGATTGCTCGCGTAGGCAGATTTGATTTTCGAGCTGCAGCACAAGCTTTGGGTCAGCTGCCGGCAGAATAACGCCGCCCACGTCGAAAAGGACAACTCGGACGCAGGTGTTTGTTGCCCTATGTACACGCATCGAAAATTTCTACGGCTCGTTACAGGCCCGGAATGTCACCTAGCAAATCTTCCACGGACTACCTCTATCCACTACCTTTGAACACTGGCAACCAACCGTGCCGGGCATCTCATGCAACGTCTCCCTGTCCCTGAATCCGTACGCTACGTCAACCATACCGATGTACTGTTACGCCAATGCGACGGAGATGTTACGGTTCATGGTCAACGACGAGGAGGCGACTCCGATTTCGCCCTCCATTTACGAACGGTAACCAACTCCTAGTAAATTGGCAACATCTCCCTCATATCTTTTCCGGAAGATTGAGGTGAATTGTGCTCTCTTCCTCTGGTAATCGCTCATCGCGGCGCGTCGGCGCTAGCGACCGAAAACTCGCTGATGGCCTTCGAATTGGCCATTTCCCTGGGTGCGGACATGATCGAATTTGATGTCAGGCGGACGGCGGACGGGGTGCTGGTTGTTCATCACGATCAGGACTGGCACGGGCAACCCATCGCGGATTCTTGCTATCAAGAACTCAATCATGCGTCGGAAGCGCATAGCGTGCCACTGCGACTCGAGGACGTCGTACGCGCGACGGCGCATCGGATTCGGCTGGACGTGGAACTCAAAGAAGTGGGGTACGAAGCCGCTGTGCTGGACGTGCTCGCGCGGCACCTACCGGCCCGCGACTTTTTGGTGACCTCCTTTTCGCCACATTCGATCGACACCGTCAAACGCGCCTCTGGGATCGTGCAGACAGGGCTCCTGGTCGAAGCCGGAGATATGCGACGGAACAGCGCAGTCGTTGCGCGCGACTGTGGAGCGGAATTCGTTGCATCAAGCATCGACAGCGCTTCTATAGTTTTATCGCAAGCTGCAGAACTCGATATGCCGGTCGTTGTCTGGACGGTGAACGAGCAGTCGCAACTCGCGCACTTTCTGAACCGCATCTCGGTCGCGGGCGTCATCACGGACATGCCGGACGTCGCTCGCGAGATTCGTGACACTGTGTTGTTGCCGGTCGGATAGACACGCGTCCTCCTCTTACCGCGAGCGAGTTCAGTGTCGCCACGACGCCTCCAGATCCCATGAAACGCGACGGAAGTCAGCCGAACACTGCCTTGATTGAGTGGCGTGCAAATCCGGGTCCGGTGGACATTCCTTTGCCACCGATGCCGGTGACGATGTGAATACGCCTGCCGATGGTGGTAGCAAAGATCGGGTCCGTGGGATGGACGAGATAGTATCCGTTCCAGAGTGATTGCAGCTGCCATGAAGGGAGGTGCACCATCGATCTGGCGTAGCCCAGGACGCTCTCGTTGATGTCGCTGTCTGTGCGCTCGTGCAGTGAGCTTGCATCTGAGATTGAGGCGTACTGGTGCGAGTCTCCGATGACACTTGAGCCATCGGCTTCCTGCTTGATCAGAACGTGTATACCGTATGCCCGCAACTTCTCGTCCATGGCTTCAGCCTGCAACAGCGGATACGACGGACACGAGGTGAAGGCGGGATAGCGGCGGATCGAGAGTCCAGACAGGAGCGAGTGCCGCAGAGACACCTTCTGGAGCGGCACTGTCCGCATCATCTGCAGTTTGCACACGCGCAGGCCGCTGGAGGCGAACACCTCTGGAAAGAGGGTTATTCCGTCTGCTCCGCTGCAGAGGAAGACGCGATTTGCCTCATACGAAAGTCCGTCCGCTGTCTGGATGGTGCAAGTGTTTCCGTGTATGTCCACGCCCAGGACGTTGCTATACGGGGCGTACTCTACCCCCAGGGCTCCGAGATACTGAAGGAGCTGTGCCATCAGGAGGCGAGGATCGAGTCCCAGATCCTCGGGGAACAGCAGCCCTCCGCGGACGTATGTGTCTTGGATAAGGGGGTAGTGTTCCGGCACCTCGCCCGGGCTCAGGAACCGGCACCGGTAGCGATGGGAGAAGTGCTGCGCGAACTCCTGTAATACCTGGCTTTCGAGGTCAGTCGAGGCGACATACAAACTGCCTCGCTCTGACACCGAGATATCGTGCCGGTCCTGAAGTTCTCTGTAGATCCCGGCGGTGTCCTTGGCAAAGCTCGCCCACTCTCCCAGTGGATCAACGATGGACTGGGGCACCATCCCGAAGTTGCGAACGGATGCATCGTTCGGCAGCGCATTGCGCTCCAGAAGCAGCACCCTCAAGCCCTTGAGGGCGGCGAAGTAGTCGTGGAAGGCGCCGAGTATCCCGGCGCCGATAACGATGACATCCGCTCTCTGGCTGATGTTGGCCATGCGGACAGTTAGCTGAACAGCGCGGGCAAATCAGCGACGCTGCCGAGGAGGCGCGTGTGCGGGATCGGCCCAAGGGTTGCTGCAGTATGCGCGCCGCCAAGAACGCCGATAACCTCCCCGCACCCTGCATTGCACCCCTCCTCAAGGTCGGCGGGCGAATCGCCAATCTTTATGATGCGTCGCACGTCCAGCACGTCCACGATCGGGACGCTTATGTGGCGAGTAGTCGATTCGGAGGCACATGCTCGTTGCAGTGGCGCCAAGGCGTCAAGCATGACGCAGCTGCAGTCATGGAGCTGCAGTGCCACTCTGGCGGCACCTTGACGAACAAGTGCGGTGAAGAGGTAATTGCTGAAGACGAGTATGTATTTCCATTGCTCAAGAGTTCAGACCTTCATCGCGACCGCATAGAGGGCAACAATCGGCGGGTCATTGTGCCGCAGCGAAGCCTAAGCGAGGATACTGGGAATCTGCAACGCCGCGCGCCGGCGCTCTTTACCTATCTCACCGCGCATCAAGCGGTTTTTGGCGCCAGAAAGTCGTCGATCTATCGTGGCAAGCCCCCGTTCAGCATCTTTGGGGTGGGTCTGTACTCCTTCGCGGCTTACAAGGTCGCGGTGGCTGGTTTGTACCCGATCCCGCGCTTCCGCATCGTTGGCCCGAACGATGGAAAGCCCGTCCTGTTTGATGACACGTGCTATTTGATGACACGTGCTATTTCGTCGCGTGCGACGATCCATGGCAGGCGGGCCTCGTCGCATCCCTTCTGAACAGTGATCCAGCACTTGCGTTTATCGGTGCTATGACCTTCCCGGGCTCCAAACGCCCAATCACCAAGACCCTTCTCCAAAAGATTGATCTACTGGCGTTGCTCGACGCTATGGACGGGCCAGAGATGCTGGAGCGGCTCGCGGAGTCCGTGCGGAAGATGAGAGGACAGGGTGCAATAGAGGTGGGAGTGCCTCCGGCCGATTTGCGTGGACTGCTGAGTGGCTCAAGACCGGCTGAAGCAATGGCACAGCCGCAACAGCCTCGGTTGATCACAATCTGACTACAGGAGCGCTATGTGGGCAGCAACGGAACGGCTTCCTTCAGCTCCCGCGTCTCCAGGTGGTCAACGTAGCGCTGCGTCGTTGACAGGGCGGCGTGCCCGAGGAGCTTTGAGACCTTCACCACCTCGCCGCTGCCCCGCAGTGATCGCAGCGCGAAGGTGTGGCGCAGGGTGTGCGTCCCTACTATTCTAACCCGTGATAATAGAAACATATCACGGGTTAGGTGCTACTCTGATCGCATGATGGGTGAACTGGTACCGGCTCCCTCCGACACAGCCCTTGCGCGATGGCAGGAGCTAGAGGAGGCCGTCCGCACGTACGCCAGGGCGAGTAAGGCTCCGAACACCGTGCGAGCGTACCGGAGCGACCTCGGCGACTTCACCATGTGGTGCACCGACCACCAGCTCACGCCCATCCCGGCGACCCCCGAGACGGTCGCGCTGTACATCAGCGCGCTGGCCGGAGCCGGCACCAAGGCGTCCACGATCCAGCGCCGGCTCTCCTCGCTCTCACGGGCCCATCAGCTGGCAGGGCACGAGCCCTCCCCCACTCAGGCTCCGCTCGTCCGAACGACCATGGCCGGGATCCGGCGAACTCTCGGTATGGCACCGTCACAGAAGTCACCCGTGGTCACAGCCGAGCTGCGCACCCTGCTGGCAGTCACGCCGGATGACACCCTGGCCGGTCTACGGGACCGGGCGCTTCTGCTCATAGGGTTCGCTGGTGGCTTCCGTCGCAGCGAGCTGGTGGCGCTCGACGTCGAGGACATCGAAGAGACAGAGGAGGGTCTTCGCGTCAGGGTTCGGCGGAGCAAGACCGACCAGGAGTCCGAAGGTCGCGAGGTAGGGATTCCCCGTGGCCAGAAACCCGAGACCGACCCCGTACGTACCTTGCGTACCTGGCGCGCTGCGTCCGGTATCGCCACCGGTCCGGTCTTCCGGCCTGTGAACCGGCACGACCAGGTGCAGGATCGGCGGCTCACGGCTGAGGGGGTCGCCATGGTCGTCAAGCGCTCCGCGCAGCGGGCCGGATTCGACCCATCTCGCTATGCAGGGCACTCGCTCCGCTCGGGGCTCGCCACGTCCGCGGCGGCCGGCGGCGCTCCGGAGCGGTCGATCATGGCCCAGACGGGACATCGCAGTGTGGAGATGGTGCGCCGCTATATTCGAGCCGGATCGTTGTTCCAGGAAAACGCAGCCGCTTACGTGGGGCTGTGACCGGTGGCTGACGAGGCATCACAACCCACGGAGCCCATCCCGTCTGACAGCAGATCGCGCACTTCCGCGTCGAAGTAAACTTGGTGAGGCTGGCGGCTGCCCGCCAGGATGAAGCGGACGCACATTTTAGGGCCGGTACTGCGAGCCCCTGGAAGGGAGACTAGTGGTCTGGCCCGGAAGTTCGGTCACGTATTCCTTGATCTCGGAGCGCTCAAACTACATAGCTGAGATAACGTTGCATCATGCCAGGTGGAGATTGGACGGAACTCGCAAGAACGCCCGGGAAGATGGCTGGCGGATTGACTGACGCAGTCGTCAGCGTTGTGCGGCGAGTGGTACGGGCTGGAAAGGCTTCGGACCTCGTGATTGACGAACTCGGGGTTCCTGACCTTAAGCACATCTCCTGGTCGGGAGGTCCATCCCACGTGCGCAGTGTTGGCGAAGCGCTGAAACGGGTTGCCGGCGGTGAGGTGGAGTACTTGGTCGTCAGAGCACCTACTGGAGAGCCGGTGGCCAAAGGAGGCATCGACTACGCCGCTCACGCTGATGCCGGCACGTTCTGGCAGTTGGCGACAGATTCGCGACTCCAGGGTATGGGGCTGGGGACAATGTTGATTGCCGAAGGTGAGCGGCGCATCCGCAGACGTGGGCTACGTTGGGCGATGGTCGGTGTCGAAGACAACAATCCCAGAGCGAGGGCTCTCTACGAACGCCTCGGCTATGAGAGCTGGCAGCGAAACTGTGAGTCGTGGCAACAAGAGGACGAGCGCGGAAACCTGCGGTTGTACGAGACCGATGTGAATCTGCTTCGCAAAGCACTCTGATTGGAGCTCAGGCCGCTGTCATAAGCGAAGGCTGATCCTTGGTGGCCAGGCGTTGCATGAGCGCTGAAAGGTCGGCGCGAGTGAATTTCCATTCGAATGGTTTGGCATTGGTTTCGTAGTGATGCTCGAAATCAGCAATGCGCTGCTCAACGGCGGCGAGGTCGGCAAAGTCCCTGGGGGTGAGGGCCTTCCGCTCGACGATGGATAGGTAGATCTCGACCTGATTGAGCCAGGAGGCATGAACTGGTGTGTGTATGAGCACGGCGGTTGGCCACGCCGTGCGAAGACGTTGTATCGATGGGTCACCTCGATGGGAACTGCCGTTGTCAACGATCCAAAACACTCGCCGTGCCGATGCGTATGGCTCCTGTGTCATCACTTGCGCAACGAGGCGCTCGAACGGAGCTATTCCGGTCGTCGACTCACAGCGTCCAAAAACTTTGGCGCGGTGAACATCCCACGCCGCCATGATGGAGGCCGGGCGGGGTTCCCCTGCCGCCCTTGCCGCCGGCTACGACCTGGTCTTCCTCATAGCGGCCGGGCTCGGCCTGGCCATCGCGGTGGTCAGCGTGCTGCCGCGGCACCGGCGCGGCTGACTGTCGGCGACGCCGCGTGCTCACTCGTTCCCCTGTGTCCGCGTACGACCTCATGTGGCGGTGCAAAAGCCGTCCGGGGAGTCGTCGCTCCTCGGACTCGACAAGGGAAAATGGCGCCCCGCGGCAGCACGTCGCGGGGCGCCCGACGGATCAGGCCACCTCTTCGGTCGGCAGTTGCGCCATGGGCTCCAGCGCATCCAGGATCGCCCGGGCAGCGCCGTTGATCCGTTGTGCGGACTCAGAGATCGCCTTGCCGGCAGCGTCTCCCCCACCGGCCCAGCCGGCCACGTAGCCGAAGGTGTACTGCGAGCTGTCGATGCCGAGCTCCTGGCACACGACGTAGGCGACGCTCTCCGCCTCCAGCTCCTTGATGCCTCGCGGCATGTCGGCCGGTACACGATCCGGCCCGTGAAGCAGTGCATGAGCGATCTCGTGGGTGAGCGTCTTCACGCCCTGCATGGGTGAGACATCGACGTTCACGCGGATCAGCCCGGTCGCGTGGTTACAGTCGCCGTTCAGAGAATCCCCGAGCGGTGTCACCTCGACGGTGAAGTCGAGCGCTCCGGCTACAGCCTGCAGCTTGAAGAAGGCATCAGCAGGGTCGTCGCCCAGCAGGCGTTGCACGATGTCCGGGAGTGGCTCTCCGTCGGTCTGCGAGATGTCGAAGACGTGGGCGACAGGGAGCGATGACGCCGTTGGATCGTCTCGGTGGTGGTACGTCACGATCAACAACATGGTGACGGCCGGCAAGAACCAGACGCCGGGGATCCACGTCTCAGACGCCACGGTGTAGCCCTGGCGGGCCATCTGGCGCATACCGCGCTCAAATTGCCAGGCGATGTACCAACGTGAGCCATAGTAGGTGCGTCTTTGTGGCCCATTTACGGCCCATTCGTGACCGCCAGGGAGGTATGGAAACATGCGAAAGATGGAGGGGTGCAGGGATACCAAAAATGGGAAAAATGGCCGCTCGAACCAACACAGAATGACCCGGCTCAAGCCGTTATTCTGTTTCCATTTGTTTCCATTCCTTGCCATTTTCTGCCATTCCCTTCCCCCGTTGCTGATCTATCGGGAGGCTCAGTGCTAGGAACGGCTCACCACGAGCATGCGATTACCACCCCTCTGAAACTCGTAGTCCACGTCTCGGATCTGCACATTCATCCCGATGGACTTCAGCATCGCGATGATGGGATCGAGGTGCCGGGAGGGCTCCCCTTGAAGGTCCAGGAGGGGGAAGAGGCGAACCTGGCGCGCCACACGCAGCATGGCGCGAAGCGACTGCTGATGAAACTCGAGCGAGAACTGATCAGCATACAGGAAGAGAAGATGGGAGCATAGAGCGAGATCGAACGCTTCATCGTCGAAGGGGAGTTCTGGCAGCTCCCCGGCCACATACCGTCCTTGAGGGCGTCCTACCTCGTAGTCGTCGAGAAACTGCAGCATCGCCTCCAGCCGCCGCTCACCCGCTTGGGTCGGAGAGCCGAGGTAGTCCCAGACAAACCGCTCCCGCTCGCTCTCCATACTACGCACCATGTCTGGATGGACCTCTTCGACGCGTCGTTTGATATCACGCCCTCGGTACGCGTACAGCGGGTCGATGGAGGTCACCCGGTGGCCGCGCCGCGTCATCTCGGCATTGAAACTCGCTGGTCCGGCGCCACAGTCCAGGATTCTGCCCTCCAGATCGCTCGCCGAGATCGCGAACATGCGGATGTATTCATCCATGGATCGTCCCCAGGGGACAGCGGTCTCAAAGTCGAAGGTCATGTTTCTCCTCGCGCTTTAGGCGTAGCTAGGCGAGCTGCGGATGCGGCTCGTGGAAGGTCTGCACTGCTGCTCTGGCGCCGTTCGCCTGCTTCCGCCATGGATACGACGTGAGGTGCGTCCAAACCTCGCCAGAGCCTCCTTTTTTACCCATAATTGCTGTATTGGCCATCTGCTGCCGATACGGCTTCACCTACAAAGGGAATCTCGTCTGGTACAAGGTCCGCAAGGACGGTGGCCCGGACGGCCGTGGCGACGGCTTCTACTTCCGCAACGTGACCGAGCTGTGTCTGTTCGCACGGGTGCGGCTAGTTGGAGCTGTTCACGGGTACGGCTCAGCTCAGATTGCAGGTACCCCACTTGGCCCGCCAGTTCGGTGATTTTCTGCTCCTGGTCGCGGATCAACTGCACCAATTCAGGTACCGCGCTGGTACCGCCGGCATCGGCCTTGGTTCCGGTTTCTGGTACCGACTCGGTGCCGTATGGGTCCGATGGTACCGGTTCAGCGCCGCAAGGTACCGCCGGAATGTACACCGTCCACTGACGGCCGTCACGTTTGGCAGGGATAGAACCGGCCGTAATCCGCTTGCGTACGGCACGGTCGGAGATTCCCAGCACTCGCGCTGCTTGCGGAACCGGTACCGGAACCAAGCCTTGAGTGTCGGCCCATAGGGTTCCGGTACCGGTGTCGTCCTGCATAGCGCACTCTAGCACGGCCAATGAGGCAAAAAATGCCACTGCTGAGCCGCGCAAATACTGCGAGAGTACTGCTGCTGGGTGCGTGTTTCAGTTACGGAAAATAGGGAAAATAGCGGGTCAGTTTTACCGTGTTCTGCCAGTAATTGTGGACATCGACCGATGTGAGGTAGGGGGTATCGCCTTTATGCGCTGGTGGGGGCGCCCCCGAACCTTCACCGGCTCGTTAGTGCGAGTTTGGCGCTGAGAGCAACAAAAGAGCCGGCGAAAATACGCCGCATCCAGGTCATCATCCGAGGACGTGAAAGTACATGGTTGCGCACCGAGGCGGCGAACACACCGTAGCCGGCGAAGACGATGAACGTGACCAGCATGAAAACGCCGCTTAACTCCAACATCCGTGGGAACGCGCCTGGCTCCTTGGCGCTCACAAACTGGGGCAGGAAAGCAAAGAAGAATATCGTAAGCTTCGGGTTGAGAATGTTGATCAGGATGCCGGAGATGATGACCTTGGTTGCCGAGGGAGGGCCGATTTCCTTCTCGGCAGTGAGTATATCCTTGTCTCTGAGCGTGCCCCACGCCATGTAGAGAAGATAGGCCACACCCAAATATTTCAAAACCTGAAACGCCAGTGCGCTCGTCTGTAGCAATGCCGCGAGCCCCATGATCGCCGCTACCATGGGCGGAATGATGCCAAGTGTGCATCCGGTGGCGGCAATGATGCTCGCGCGGGCGCCACGTGAGAGGCCGGCCGCCAACGTATAGAGAACGCCGGTTCCAGGTGTAACGACGATAATGAGCGTGGTCAATAGAAACGCGATGCTCATGGTGATTCCTCTCGCACGCTGCCGGCAGCGTCATTTGGTCCTTCTCCTGAATCAGGAACGAGTTTTAGTCGTGATAGACGTTCAGGTGTTGCCATCGTCACCTTACTCTGACTACGTGCCGTGGTTCACGATTTTAGCGTGAACCGCCATGCTTACCGAACACTCTTTACGTGTGATATTGACTGAATGAAGACCTCAGAGAGCGGTAACCCTGCCCGGCCATCCGCTGCACGTCCCGCTTGAACTGCCAGGCGATGTACCAACGGGCGCCGTAGTAGGTCCGTCGCTGGGGATTCATCTCACCCGTTCTCCCTCGCGGTCCAGTCCTCCCGAAGAACTGCCAGGATCAGGCGGCTCATCCTTTGCCGACAGTATAAATACGGTCCTACCGATGCTCAACGGCTCGCCCTTACTCGTGACGTCCGTCTCTGTCCGCTCCGTGTAGCCGCGGTGTTTGCCCAACGTTTTTAGGACAAACGCAATAGCCCACGGCTCTGCATTGATCTCGATAGCATCAGCTAATTTCGACTCCGCGCTATCGATCAGTTGCTCCCGCGCGTCGTCAATCGTCTGCTGTATCCGTGGGTACCGCGCCGCATAGTTGTACGTCGTCGTGCGGTCGCACCCCAGCCGTCGATCCCGGCTGATGACCTCGGGGCTACCGTTCTGATGCAGAGCGCGGACGTGCAGCGGAAGCGCGATGCGGCCCGCCGCTGGGCCAACTACGTGAGCGGTGACGAGAAGGTGGGCGCCTGTTGGCGCTACCTGTTGGCGCTACCTGTTGGTGTCCGAAACCGATGTCAAGAACGCAAAGGGCTCGTGGGAGGCCCTGAAAGGCCTCGGAGGGGCCTGAGCGCAGGGCGTACCCCAAGTGTAGAGGTGGCTCCGGATACCCCCCCTCTCGGGGCGTGCCCCGGCTTCGCCTGGGGCGCCCGTTATTGCACCTCCCATGGCAACGTGAGCTGCCCGTGCAGCTCCAGAAAAGCGACCGCACGAGGAAGGCAGCGCTCGCAGAGGCCGTAGGGGAGGTGCAGGCCCTCCCAGCGCTGACAGAGGCGACAGGAGCCGCGTCGCAGTGAGGAGCGCCGTCCCATCACTTAGAGGGGATGATGCCCTGTGGCAAGACACCTTGCATCGTGACCTGTACGGCCTCCCAGTTCTTGACCCAGTGCTGCCCGTTGCTGTTCGACAGCATCTTCGTTGCCGGGCTCTTCTCGAAGGCAATGGTGACCAGGTGGTATGCCGTGAGCACGGCGTCCTGGAAGTCCTGATGCGGCTCCAAATCCAGCACGTCGAGGGCAACGCTCCGCGCCTCATCACGGTCGATGCGTCGGCCATGGCTCTTATGAGTGGTTGCGTCGTTGAAGTGGCGCGCCGCCCTGTTGCCCAGTTCCTCGGCGTCGGCACGACCGCGGAACATGTTGGCGGTCAGCCACCGAGCCACCATCGCCTGTCCATAGTCGAGAGCGTTCTGGGACTCTTGGAGGAGAGAGGGGCCGAGGGATGGAAGGATGGGCGCCCAGACATGGGCGGTGACGACGTTGTCGAGGATCTCGGTCTTGGCCCGCTCGAACTGCTCAATGACGGCGCGGGCGGACACGAAGCCGGCACCCGTGGGGAGTTGGGGGTCAATCGGTCCGAGCTGGCTCTGGCGGCCCATCACGATCCGGTTGGCAGCCAGGCTGATCATCGTCCCCGCAGACATGGCGAAGGCGGGCACGATCACCTCGATGTCGGTGAACTTGGAGCGCAAGTAGGCGACGAGCGATTCGGCCGCATTGGTGACGCCGCCAGGGGTATGCAGCACGAGCGTTAGGCTCCGGGTCGCGTCCATGCCGTGCAGGACAACCATGAAGCCGAGGATTCGCGTGACATCCTCAGCTGTGATCGACCGGCCCAACTCGCCGCCGATACTCTCACGCGTGAACTCGTCGCACATCGACAGGACCTTGAATGGGCGGCCGTCCACGGTGGTATCGAACAGGAAGTCCATAGCCCACACGTGATTCGGACGCTCGGCTCGGAGCCGAAGCGCGGGCACCGTGCTTATGCCCACCCGGTTGCGCTTCGGCTGCCGCTGCGGAACGCGCAGCCCCTCGTCTCGCCAAAGCCGCTGCACGCGCTTGCGGTTCACCGCCCATCCCTCCAGGCGCAGTCGCCCGTGGATCAACCTGTAGCCCCAGCGCGGATGAAGCGATGACAGCTCGCGTAGGCGCGTTCGCAGCGCCTCCTCAGGCGCCAGTACCGACCGCGGGCGGTGGCGTTGAGTTGAGCGTTGTTGACCGATGGCCCGGCACGCACAGCGCTCCGACACACCCAACGTCCGCATGACGTGGGTGACGAAGCGCCGCCGGCGTACCGGGCCTAGAAGTTTCCCGATGCCGCCTCCTTGAGGATCTCGATGTCGATATCCCGGTCGGCGACCATCCGTTTGAGCCGCTGGTTCTCGCTCCGGAGCTTGCGCAATTCCTTCGCGTCGTCCGCCTTCATGCCGCCGTACTGATTTCGCCACCGGTGAAATGTCTGCTCGCTGATCTCCAACTGCTTCGCCGCATCGGCGATGGTCCGGCCTTCTCCGACGAGCTTGTCCGCCTCCCGGAGCTTCCGAACGATCTGCTCCGGCGTGTGCTTCCTGCCTTTCACGATGGTTCCTCCTGCCCGATTGGGCCGAAGAACTCTCATATCACCTGGACCGATCCATGGGGGTCAGGCTCGGTGGCCTCTGCCGAGCCCAGAATGCGCTCGATCCGGCCCGGTGGCTCGATTCTCTCTGCTCGACACCGGGCCAGGAGCGCACTCCGAAGCCGCTCTTCCCTGAGTTCGACCGGGCAAACCTCGTCGGCCAGCCACATGGCCAACTTCTCCTCGTCCTCGCGGGTGGCCTCGCGGAACCCCAGCGCTGACCGGACCTGGGATCGGTGGTACTCGATCGTTCGCCCCGACCACTCGTATTCAGCGAAAGCCTCAGCGGTAACCTTGACCTGGCCGGCGACATAGCTGACCGCATCTCCGGGCACCTCGCCAGAGTGCCGTGGAAACCGAGCTTCGAGTTCAAAGAACTTCAGGAGGAGGGCGAATCCAAGGCGGGTGGCACCGCGCTTGTTGCTCAGCAGCCGCCAGTCCTCATCGCCCAGCGTCCAGCAGGCGATCACATCCTCCGGCTCCCACTCCCTCCTCACACCTGGATTGTCGCTATCCGGGGCAGGCGGCCGCCGCTAGTTTGCGGCTGGGGACACCTTCGTTAGCACGGGGCCGAGTTGGCGCGCCGAGACGCCCAACGTTTCGGCCGCCTCGACTGCGGTCAATCGGTCTCCTTCCAGGTTTACCAGGATCTGGACTCGTAGTTGCTCGCGCTTGCTCACCGTCATCTGTCCCTCTCTCATGAGGACAGAATCGCTGGTCAGTTAAGGCGGACATTTTCCCTGGGCACCCACAAAGAGTGGAAGCCGCGTCCAACGCACGTGCCGGGGCGACGGCTATTCGGCGGCCAGCTCGTCAGCGATGCAGAACTCGTTGCCCTCAGGATCCTCCATCCGCGTCCAAGTGAATGGGCCGCCTGAGTGCTCCTCACCCTGAGTGGCGCCCAGGGCGACCAACCGGGCGACTTCCGCGCGGCGATCCTCCGCCGCCAGGTCGAGGTGGCAGCGGTTCTTGGCCGCCTTTGGCTCCGGCACACACTGGAAACCGAGGGCGCCGACGCCCAGTGCGGGGGTACTGAGAATCACGAACCAGCCATCGAAGTCGTGGGCCACGGTCCCCCCCGTCGCCTTCGCCCAGAACGCCGACAACGCGCGGGCATCCGCACAGTCGAACGTCACCATCTTGCAGCTCAAACCCATCGCCAAATCCTCCCTCGATAGCAGCGACGCGCCGTCAGCGCACCTCGTGGGGGTTGCGCCGCATGCCGGTGACAACGATCATGCCAGAGATCACTAGGCAGAGGCCGATGATGCCCGCTGCCAGTGGGTCGATGGAGTCGCGCTCTGCCATTTCGAGATCAGTGTACAGAAAACGACCCTTTTGTGTATCACAACGCGGCGACCTGGCTGTTGCTGCCGAAGGGAGCAGGGGTTGTAGTGCAGCGACTCCGGCGAGCCGCATCAGCTCCGCGTAGGGCAGGCTGTGCGCGAGAGTGAAACAAACCGGGGGAGGCACAGACGTGTCGAACGCGCAGTTCTTTCGGATCCCACAGGAGGCTCTCGCTTGTCTCCGTGCACGATCGTTACTCCGGCGATCGCTGCGGCCAAATATTCGTCTCCTCGCAGACGCGCTGGAGCATGGCGGCGAAGTCCGAGCGCTCCATCTCCTGAATACGCGGCCGAACCACGCGCAACGACGTCGCGCTGAGCGCCACCACTGGCGTACCGATCGTGGCAACGACGTTATCGCCTGAGCGCAGATCGAAGCTCTGCGTGCGATGAGGGCACACCTCGCCACGACCTCCTTTACACATCCTGGCAGTATCGGTGGCCGAATAAGCGACGCTTAGGGGCTCTGGCGGCCATGTGGTAGAAGAAGGGCACGCCCGCTCCTGGCTTGCCCCATCCCACC
>JAABUL010002992.1_pt1 | contig 26365 bp, 54 predicted proteins | sample 5559151 | NCBI WGS metagenome assembly JAABUL01 (sample SAMN10711876, study PRJNA513368) | rock metagenome | isolation source: Antarctica rocks | place: Antarctica: Victoria Land, Pudding Butte sud | reverse complement strand
CGCATCCCGGTTGCAGGCTTTGCATGCATGTCAGACAAAACCAACAAGGCCATCACCTGGAACGGCGGGCAGCTGGGCTCGCCCGCTCGACCGTCCTGAATCCGGGGGTTGCAGTGCACCCTGTCAATGTGTGATCCTCGATCCGACAGGGCGTCAGGGTGCTACCATCACTGTCTGCCCCTCTTCTGTGACTCAGATCAATGGCGTTGATTCCGCGCGCCTGCCCATCTCGCCGCAGCTACCGCTTCCACGTGCGGATTGACATTCCCAGCGCACCCAGAGTTGTGTCTGCCTGCTTATCCCATTGCCGATGAAGCATCACGTGCTTGTGTGCAAGGTCTGTCTTACGCGCCTTCTGTCTGATGGCCTTGTCCCTTTCTCTGCAGCGGGTTTCGAAGGCGCAGCCGTCAACGTGCATTGGTGGTGGCGCGTGTGAGTTCCCGAAAATCCCTCAGCATCAACAACAACGCTTCCCACCTGCGGCGGACTCTGGCGGGCTTGCAGCCAGTGCACCTAGCTTTGCAAGCAACGTTTGAGGTGTCGCCGCGTATGTGCCTTTCCCAAGTTATCCTGCCCCCGCGCAGGTTCTATTTCGTCTCGCCGCTGGCATGGGCACAGCATGCCCTGGCGCTCAACGAGTACAGGTGCGCACTGATACTCCTTCTGACGTCTTATAGGGTTTTGCGGGGTGTGATGCATTACTTTCCCCCCACATTGCCCACTAACATTCCCTGCCCTCAAGCAAAGTACCTGCTGCTCCGCGTGTCACGCCGCCTCACCCTTGTGGCTGCGCAGGGCGCCGCGGTGGGCAGCACAGCCGGGGCCGCTGCCGGGGGAGAGTGTCACCACGCTGCTGCTGTGGCAACACGCCCTGGACCGCGACGAGGTGCGCATTTGTACATATCATCATATTGTCGTACTATACTTTGAGCAGCGTTCTTTCTGTTTTGGCTCTACTGCAAATTTTCTTTTTGCTTAATGTTGCACTCGTCTTCATCGCTTCGCGTTCCACTTTGCCTGGGATGTGAGGCCGTAGTGCATGATGTGAGCAGGTGTGGATCTGGACAGGCGTCGCCTTTGTCGCCGGCGCCGCCGTGGCCGTCAACGCCGCCGCCATCCTATGCCTCACCTTCCTGAAACGTGAGATCTACGGGCTAAAGCCTCCTGCCATCAGCTCATCCGCAATGCCGCATGCACGACTCGAGTTTTGCAGTGGACGCTTCAGCCGGCAGCAGCACTCGAGCAGAGCTGGAACTCCTGACAGACCCGAGAGCCTCGGTGCTGCCGCCGCGCGCTGTACCCTTTGCAGTTGCAAGAGCAGGTGGAGCAGGTGGGCCAAGGAACTGTCCAGCTGAGCATCGCTGTACGGATGCAACACATCGTTGAGGCTGCGCTCCTATCCTGCTGCAGCGCGTGCAAAGTCATCCAGCAACGGCGCGGCAGCAGCGGCGGCGCATGCGGCAGCGCGTGGCAGGGTGTCTGCAGGCGGGGCGGGGCACGGTCCTGCCGCTGACACGGGCAACGACACAGCCGTCAGCGTCAAAGCCCAGGACGCCACTCGTCAGCCGGCTGCCGCAGTGCCTCGGGGCAGCAGTGCTGGGGCGGGCAGCCAGGTGCCAGCTGGCATGGCAGCAGAAAGCGGCGGCGGCGGCGGCCAGTCAAATGGCGCCCTACATCAGCCCGTTCAGGGGCTGCCAGCAGGGGCCCAACCCTTGGCGGCAGGCAGCGGCCACCGATGTCTGCAGCAACGGCGGCGGCACCGGCGGCGGCGGCGTTCCCATGCTGCCCTTCCCAAAGCTGTGAGTGCACTACCCTTGCCAAAGCTGTGAGTGCATCGCCTGCTGTTTCCCAGCGCCCACCTGGCACCCTGCTCTGAGACACACCTGCACTGGATCCGCTTACTGCGACATGCCCACCTCCTGTGCCGCCGCATCGGAAGCAAGTCAGCCGACAGCTCGTTGGCTGGTACTCATTTGATATTTTTCCGTCGCACACACAGGTGCCTGACGTTCCACCACGTGTGGAACAACGGACCTCGCGAATGGCTTCCGCCTTGCATGATCCTGCACCAGTCGCAAGTCAGCCAGCCGCTTGTGCATTCTTCCCCGCAGGTGCTTGACGTTCCACCAGGTGTGGCACAGCCAGCCGCTGCCGCCCGGCAGAGTCGTGGACTCCGGCGCACCGGCGCAGCCTGGAACGGGCCCCGCGCTCGACGCCAAGCCCCGCCTGTACCTGCTGCAGGTATTCCTCTATTCGACGACGTGACAATGCGAGAGTACACCTTGGAAGTTTTTCAATCGTCACGCAGTTTCAGTTCTCACCCACCCGTTGGCATAGCACCCCAAGTCAGCCTTTGGAGGCTTTTCCGAGCCTTTGGAGGTGTTACCGACGAAGGCGTCCAGCTGCCTGACGCCAGTCCAACGCCGGATGTGCTGCAGGACGTGAGCGGGCGTGCTGATGATGCTGCTCGGCGATGATATTGGACTTCAGTTTCTGGGTCCGACATCTTGTTCAGACTGCCTGGCGGCCAATGGCCGTATACATATCACGTTGCTTCGTAAATCCGTCGTCGCAGAACGTGAGCGGCGCGCTGCGGCCGGGCGTGCTGACGGCGCTGCTGGGGGGGCCGGGCGCCGGTAAGACGACGCTGCTGCGTGTGCTGGCCGGCCGCGCAGGCGCCGGCGCGACGCAGGGCGACATCCGCGTGCAGGTATTCCCCGTCTCGAAGAGTTGGTTACATGATGCACACCATTTCTGTCAGCACTTGCATCAGCCATGCACTTCTGCCTTGACAGAAGCTCCTTCGTTGGGGCGGAAGGGTTTCAAAACGGCTGCCCAATGCACTCCTTGCAGGGCCACCCGCGGGAGCAGGCCACCTTCACCCGCGTCAGCGGCTTCGTGCAGCAGGACGGTGCGCTCTGAAAACCATTAGAAAACCCTGCCTGTGCTGGGGCAGCCACCGCGCTTGTTCTTCCTCCACGTGTGCGCAACGTGATTCACGCAGATTTGACGAGAGCATGGCTATTAAAAGCGCACCGCCGGTGTGCAAAGCAGGCCTGAAGATGAGCGTCATTGCCCAGTCTCACGCAGGTGTTGTGTGACACAGCGTGCCAAGCAGCTTGTATGTTGCACTCCAGACGTCCACTCGCCGGCGACGACTGTGCGGGAGGCACTGCAGTTTTCTGCGGCGCTGCGGCTGACGGCCGTCGGCGCAGAACCCTCTGCCGTCGCCGCCTTCGTGGCGCACGTCATGAGCTGCCTGGACCTGCTGCCGCTGCGGGACGCCCTGGTCGGCCTGCCAGGTGCTTTTTTCTCAAAAACCCTCGACACAACCTCTTCCTGTCAGGGCGTTCACAGGTGCATCTGCTGCCGCCAGGGGACGCCTAGTCGGCCTGCCAGGTGCGCTGTTTCACAAATGACTGTTTGGAAATGTCTCTCTAGGGTTGATGTCGATTGGGGTGTCACGAGCTGAATGTGCCACATGCTGCGTGCTTGGAGCGACCCGCTGAGGCTGGCTGCGCCGGCATCGGGCGTAGGCGCCAGCGGCGCTTGTGCCAGTGCCACAGTACCGCCCGCTGTGCAGAGTAGGCATCACCGTGCCAGTGTCCAGGACCAGTTTCCACCCATGTGGAGAGCCATGGGGCTAAGGCCCTGCGGCGTGTCCTGGCGCAGGGCGCAGCGGGCTGAGCGCCGAGCAGCGCAAGCGGCTGACCATCGCGGTGGAGCTTGTGGCCAACCCCTCCATCCTCTTCCTGGACGAGCCCACCTCCGGTGACCCAGCACGATAATCTGCCTCAGCCGGCATGTGTGCCGCGTGCTGTCCCTCGGCGGCGCTGCTCAGGCTTTTGCTGGCCGAGCCGGCTCAATCGGCGGACGCCAGCATGATCCTGCAGAGTCTCGTGCATCAAAGCACGAATTTTTGTGACGCACCGCGAATGTCTCTACAAACCTCACAAGCATTTCTCGGCGCAGGCCTGGACGCCCGTGAGGCCGCCGTGGTGATGCGGGCGGTGCGGGGCGCGGCGGACTTGGGGCGCGCCGTGCTTTGCACCATCCACCAGCCCTCCGACGCCATGTTCGAGGTGGTTGCATGATTGTGCTTGAATTGTTACAAGCCTCAGTGTGGCTGGATGTGTCACGTTTATTTTGCGTGCCCCGGTTTGACAGCGATGTCTGCAGTGTGCCACATGCGCATGCAACCTGCGTGTGAGGAGCTGACAGGCACGAGAGCGGACATGAACATGGCTGTCGCTCGAGGGGTGATGTCATTTCGCCTGGCGCAGTTTGGGAGTACACGAGAATTCAACACCTGAAATGTTGGAGGAATTCAACCTGAAAGTATCTCTGGATGGACGAGGCGCTGGTGCTGGAGCGCCCTCCAGGAGTACACAATCACATACGCGACCAACATGTAACATATTATCAATATGTGGAGGCAAAAATTTGACTTTTTGGACTTGGCGCAGACCTTCGACGAGGCGCTGGTGCTGGAGCAAGTATTGGGAACAGGGGAGAGATGTTCTTCTGTTCCTCTGTTTGGCGCAAGAATCTTCCAATTCCGTCTTGCCGCAGAGCTTCGACGAAGCGCTGGTGCTGGAGCGCGGCGGCCGCGTCGTGTTCTCCGGCGCGCTGGGAGAGCGCTCCAGCCTGCTGATCCAGCACCTCCAGGTGCGCGATGTATCGAAACATAATCTCACACGCGCGTCGTTTGCCCCCTGGGAGCGCGGTCCAGCCTGCTCGCGAACCACTTCCAGGTGCGTGGGATCTCAAAACGAATCTTTCACCTGACTGTAACTATCCACTTCGTGTTCTCCGGCCGGCTGAGAGGGCGGTCCAGACTGCTTGTGACCTCTTCCCCGGCGAGTGATATCTCAAAAGCACAATTCCACGTCGGCGTCGTTTCGTGGTCTGCAGGGCGTTCCTGGCGCTGCGGCGTTCAAGGCCGGCGGCAATCCCGCCACTTGGGCGCTGGAAGTAGTCAGCGCCGCCGCCGAGCAGCCCGGCGGCAGCGACCTCGCCGACTTGTACAGCAGCAGCCACCTCCTCGCGTGCGCTCCCCGAAGTCTGAGCCCATTCCCTATGTTTCTGGGCCTCGAGTTGCGTCGCCGTGTCCACCAGAAGTGGGCCACAGAACACTGGTGGGGCTGCCCTGCGCGCGTTGATGAACGCGCATGCGTCTGCTCAATCAACTGCCCTTCCACACATGTCTGGACGAAGCTGTCGAAACACTGACAACGCCCCGTCACTTCTTAGACAGGCGCACGCAGGCGCTGCTGGCGCCGCTCGGGCGGCTGCTGGTGGGGACACGAGTACCGAGAAGTTTTCGAGACACTCAGCCTTTGTGAAGACGCAACACCTTCCACGCCCGTGCAGGCGCACGGAGGCACTGCTGGCGCAGCTTGGGCGGCCGCTGGTGGGGGACATTGGCCGGCCGCCGCCGGGGGCCCAGCCGCTGGCATTCCCGACACGCTACGCCTGCGGCTGGGGCCGCCAGTTGCGCCTGTGCCTGCGCAAGAACAACACCATCTACTGGTGCGGCATCTGCCTCGGGCTTCGCTCCTGCAGTGAGCTTGACTGCTGCAGTGCATGAGCATCTGCAGAACCAGGTGTTCCGGCTAAAGGCTTCCGCCTGAGCACCGTCTGCGGCACTGCAGGCACACGCCGAGCTACAACAACCTGCGCTTCCTGTGCACGCTGCTGATGGCGCTGATCTTTGGTGAGCCGCTGATTCTGCACCACAAGCAGAACATGACGCTATCTGCATAGCGTTTGATGCATACTGCCAGCAAATAGCAGGTCCTGTCCAGCCACCCACTTCGCAGCTGCACTGCGCAGCTGGTTGTCCACCTGTAATAGCCCAACCGTGATCGTGAGGCGGGCACCATGTGGACGTGTTTCATGATCTTTGTGGTGCAGGCGTCAGCGTGTGGGGCACAGGGCAGCGCCGCACCGCAGGGCGATGTCGCATCCATTTTGGTATCTCTCTTCACGGCCTCGATCTTCATCGGTGAGTACACGCCTTCATGCACCTGCAGCAGCAGCAGCACAGTGTTGCTTGTCAGGCACAATATGCTTGTACAGCAGCTTGCACAATGCGTGTGTAGGTTCTCGCTGACGCAGTGTTGTGCATGCTCCCCAGGCATCTACAATTGCAGCACCATCCAGCCGGCTGCCTCAACCGAGCGGGCGGTATTCTTCCGGGAACGTGCGGCAGGCGCGCGCCGCGGCTGTCGCCCTCAAGCAAAGCATGTTTTGACTTGCTGACGGAATGGCGTCATAGTGCCTGGTGTCTAGTGGACGTGCTGCAACAAGGCTGACGACAGAGCGACCGTGCAGCTGCAGACACCGCACACTTGAGGTGCGCCTGTGCGGGAGCAAACTCATCGCAACCGAATAATGATGATGCTTCCGTGCGTTTCTGCAGGGGCGTACGCAACACTGCCGTTTGCCTGCGCTCAGGCAATCGTGGAGCTGCCCTACATCCTCATTCAAAGCGTGCTGTTCAGCACTTTGGCCTATGCCATGGTGCGCCTGCGAATCCGGCCGCCTGCCGAGCGGAGTGCTGTGCTGATTGTGGGACGGCACCTGTCAAGCTCGTGCATGTGGCCGTCAGTGGACGAGTGAACTGATGTTTTCGATATGCGCTCAACTGACTGACCGCAATGATTACTCACAGATGAAGCTAGAATGGACTGCCGCCAAGGCAAGTTGGTGGTCAAACACATACATTCAACTTGAATTTGCAGCAACGACAGCTGCCGCCTGTTGTGATCCGCATAATTTTCAGTGTGAGGAGGAAGAGCTCTCAGCCCCTTCTCCTGCGCGCAGTACTTCTGGTTCCTGTTGTTCCAGACGCTGTCATTGGTGTTCTTCACTCTGTTTGGCATCGCCGCGGTGGCCCTAACGCCCAACTTCCAGCTGGCATCACTCACCTCAGGTGTCCGAATTCTCTTTTCACTGTTTGGTATGCTTGCTTGGGGCGTCTGTCATGCGAGACGATGTCTGAGCACAGAAAGCTTGATGGCTGAACGCTTGAATGTGTGCGCAGGCTTTTGCTACTTCTGCTTTGCGTTGTTCTGCGGCTTCGTCCTCCCGGTGACACCTCTGCCCTTCGTCTGAATTGTTTCCCGCATTCGCAAGCTGATGCAAATGATGCACAACACACTGGGTGTCTGGCAACTAGGGATTCAAAGCCGCTACTGTGATGTACACAGTCCGAGCTCATGAGCTTTCAATGCAGGCTCCGGCCATCCCTGGCTGGTGCATCTGGCTCTACTGTGAGTCTCCGTCGCCTGACACGCCCATCATGTACTTCCCCTGCCAACTTGGACTCATCGTCTGTACCGTTGTGCACATGATCATCATTTGCTCGCTCGGAATGGGTGTCACCTGCGTCCGCCGTGCACCGCAGATCTGGACCCGCTCACATGGACGCTTTGTACAGTTTTCATCTGCCCTGCTTCCTCAGACTATCGCGTTTATTGAGCCCCATTCCCACACTATGCCGTCTTGACTCTGGTTGCAATGCCTGCCTGCCTGTCTTGCACAGCCGCGATGCACGGCTGGCAGCCGCTATGTTTCCAGCAGCTGCCTTGTACGCACCCAGACGTTTTCATAGAGAACAGTAAAAGCAAATGTCATCTTCAATACAGATGGCATATTGTCCAGCCAGCTCGGCAGCGTGGAGGACGGTGTCATCCTGCGGGTTCGACGGAGCATTTCCTTTCTGACAATCATTGTCGATGCACCTGAAAATAGTTATATGCGAGCATGACCTGCGCTCTGAATGGTCCCGCCAGAACTGGACAGATGGCTGACAGCCACGTTTCGTTTCGGCACGCCTGCAGGCAACTGGCGAGATGCAGGTTCTGGCCGACTTCATGACAGAGTACTTTGGTGCGCGCTGCCATGCTTGATTTGCGTTTATCCTGATGGACTGCACGTTGAACAACAGACTTTTGCTATGCGCTGCTGGCAGTCCTCTTCACTACAGCTGCCAAACGTTTCATTGTATGCTGACTGGGCGCTCCCTTTTGTGTGATTCAGGTTATCACCATAACCTGCTCGGTAAGTTTCCCCTGCGCCAGCACTGGATTGCGGCCGTCGACTGAAGCTGGCGTCTACCATGGCGCCGTGAACCACGAATGCCGCTGCGCTGTCAGTTCTGCGCGTGCCATGCATTTCTTCCGTGCGACATGAAGAACCTTGGCAGTCGCCCGCATCGAGCTCATGCAGTGCCTATTTATGCCTCCTGCGCAGGCTTGTGCGTCGCTGTACAGTGTGCAATGATTGCGCTGCTGTTCCTCGCAACAGCAACAGCCTACAGCAGAGCTACACGGACGAGAGAATTGGGAGGTGGATTGGGAAGCTAGGCAACTCTCAGCCCTATGTCCATCGTCACCGGTTGGAGGTTTTTGGAAGGATTACATTAGGTGTACGTGTTGCTGCCTTGCATTGTCAAGGAGCTTGTATTCGTGCATCACTTGCTTACAATCCCAGCCGTTCGTTTATGGTCTCGCTGTGTAAGCCAAACTGCATTCTGAATGCGCCGACGCTCACCGTCACAAGCTCATTCGGTTCTGACAGGTGTGCTGTGTTGTAAGTTCTGAGAGTCGGATTGTCACTCCCACTGAAGAGCCCCCGCCCACTGCTTCGCCAGACGGCGACGGCAGAGCTCCGCTGCCGCCGCGCAGCCAGCCTGTCGTTACTCCCACTAGAGCCCCTCACTGCCCCGCCAAACGGCAGCGGCAAAGTGTTGCCGCCGCCGCGCAGCCTGCCTGCCGCACAAACTGCGCGGCGGCAGACGGCCAACAGCGCCGCCGCTTATCAGTCCTCCCGCCAAATCAGCAGCAACATCAGTCCGCGTTGCCGCCAGATCAGTCCTCCTTGCCGGCCAGCGCCTTGAGCTTGTCGGGCACCGGCGTCGGCGGGTTGACGTAGTGGCGCCCAACATACTTGAGCACCTCGTCGATGAGGATGACGGGGAAGGCGAAGAGCACCACCAGGATCCACTCGTTGAGCGACAGGGGGACGATGCCGAAAATGTTTGCGAGGAAGGGGATGTACAGGATGGCGAAGTGGCTGAGGAAGGAGGCGGCTTCCGCGAGCAGCAGCCACGGGTTGCGCCACGGCGGCATCGTCAGCAGCGAGTTGTCCTGCATGGGAAGAAGCACCGCCAACTCAGGGTGATGCCTGTTGACGTTGTGAGGAGCGGGACACCGCAAACGGCAGCGCGATGTGGCAGGCTTGCATCTCAGGCCACCATGCGAGTTTAAGGCATTGCTGCGGACACGCTGCTGTCCGACAGCCTGTGTAGAATGTTGCCCAGTCAAGACGCATGCAAAGCCGGGAGCGCATGGGTTGTGGAGACCACATTTTCCCACATGGTGAGGAGACGCACCTCGGACAGCGCGTTGAGCGCGTTGAACATCTCGATGGCGACCAGCACCGACAGCGACAGCGTCGACGCCTTGGCCTTGCCGGCTGTGAAGTACTCGCACGGGGTGTCAAAGGTCACCAGCCGCCCGCCCGCCGTGTAGTTGTTGGCCTGCAATTTCACGTTGTTGTTTATTGTTGTCAGTGGCTTATCCTCAGATCCTCAGCTGTCGAGCATCACCAGGCTGCCGCCAGCGGTATGCCTGTTGGCGCGCCAGCAATGACACTAAGCGGCCTGTTAGCTGGCTCTGCGATGGTGGGGATGGTCGGTCGGTCGGTGTAGCAAGCGCCAGGTGCCACGGAGGCTTGGGCTGCTAATCAACTAGCACGCTACTAGAAGCGTCATCTGCAGCGCTGTGCCTCCTGAAGAAATCAGGGGCGTGCTACAGATGCGCGACCAGGGGAAGCAACATGCCTTGGCATATGCACTCCAAAGCACAACAAGTCACATTCAAGTCAAAACGATTGCACAGCGGTAGGAGACAATGCGCACCGAGAAGTTGCCCCACATGGGACACTCCTCCCAGTCGCTGAGCTGGCGCCAGGTGACGAGCGAGTGGCCGTCGCCGCTCAGGTCGATGCCCAGCACGCTGTCAAACATGTACCTGCGGCAAGATGCATGAAGTGCATTCATGACATGGATACGGATTTCATTCAAATACACGAACGTCGTGCCAATATGACTAAATCAAAAGGGCAGATCAGTTGAATGTCACGCGTCTGTCACGGCCTAGCAGCTCCTTTTTTGGCGTCGTGCACCATGACAACTTCGCGTCCAGCACGCCATTCGAGGTGGTCAACTGTGTTTTTACAGTTGATTCTGACACTATATCGTGCACGAACCAGGCCGCGAAGATGCCGACGGTGGCGGCGCCCACGTAGGCGCCCACCAGCAGCCAGCGGAAGAAGATCCACGGCGTCACCAGCGACTCGTCGCTCCGCCGCGGTGGCTTCTGCGGGTGCAACATGTGAGAGGACGCTCAGCGATAATGATGATGTATTGCCCACCAGCTGCCAGCGGAAAAAGATCCACGGCGTCACCAGCGACTCATCACTCTGCCGCGGCGGCTTCTGCGTTTATGAAACACGAAGGAATGTCGAGTGATGATAGTTGTGATGACAATGTGTTGCCCTTCAGCAGCCAGCGGACGAGATATCCACGGCGTCACGAACGATTCGTCCCTTGGCCGCGGCGGCTGCTGCGGTCGGGGCGACACGAGGAGCATGAGCTATCAGGTATGTAGCCGTCTGCTGGTTTCAGGCCTTGCTGGTCAGCAATGAGCAAGCTGGGGCGCTCCTTTGATAGCAGGAAACAGAAAAAGAAGCGCGGCAGCTTCCCCCACCCTGCCGGATTGGCGCTTGCAGATGGTAGCTTAAAGGTTTGCAACATGGGTTCGAACAGAAGCCAGCAACTCCTCAGCAAAAGAAGTCATCGAAGAAACTGTGCAAGTGCATATGCACAAGCAGTCCGCAGATAGCTTAGTACCTCCATACCATGATGCAGATGTTTGGCGGGATGAAGCTGAGCGCGGCGGCGGCGGCGCATTGGTTCAAGTGATTGAAGCCTCAGAGGCAAACGCTATTCAATCATCGATGCAACTGCTGCTTTGCATGGGCACCTCCATGATGTCGACGTTGGGCGGGTTGAAGCCGAGAGCGGTGGTGGTGGCGAATCGGGTTTGGATGACTGGAATGACAGAGGCAAGCCGTATCTGAAGACACGTATCATGCATTAGATGCGCACCTCCATGATGTCGACGTCGGGGGGGTTGAAGCCGAGCGCGGTGGCGGGGGGGCCGTCCGTGACCAGGTTGACCCACAGCAGCTGCACCGGAATGAGCCCCTCCGGCAGGCCCAGCGCCGCCGTCAGGAAGATGGACACCACCTCCCCGATGTTGCTGCTGATCATGTACCGGATGAAGGCCTGCACAAAATGGCACATCGTGTCGGAATGCCGACCCTTGCAGGTGTACCCTGCTGCTCATCTGATGTGGGCTTCCATCTGCGCCGTGAGCGGGCAGCAGCTCGCAGAGCAGGTGACAGCAGGGGGACTCCAATTCCAGCCCAGTCCAAATGAGGATCCCCTGAAGACGGGCACAGGGCACAGACAGCGCACGACGGCGACAGTGCACCTTCATGTTGTTGTAGATGGCGCGGCCCTCCTCCACGGCAGACACGATGGAGGAGAAGTTGTCATCTGCCAGCACCATGTCCGCTGCCTCCTTTGCCACCTGCCCAATACAACACATTAGGCGTGAGGCTTGCAGCCACAAGAAAGTGAAAGCCGAGCCCTGTGTCACATGCCTTCTTCGATGCTGCGGCTGGCGAAAGGAATCAAAGCAAAATCCGCACATGGAGCAGTAGCTCCTCCGATACTATGCAGCGCACGCAGGAAGCAGGCACTGCAGGTTTGGGCAGTGCATGGGGACAGGGGGCGCACCTCTGTGCCGGTGATGCCCATGGCGATGCCGATGTCGGCCAGCTTGAGCGCCGGCGCATCATTGACGCCGTCGCCCGTCATCGCCACCACGTCGCCCATCTCACGGAGCAGCCGCACAATGTCCTGATAAACACAGAGATGCATGCTTCAGGGCGTTTCCATGACGTCACCACGTCGCCCGTCTCCCGCCGCAGCCGCACAATGTCCTTTGATGGACAAAGGGACAACGGCTGATGTGGCTGCCTTCCTGTCGTATCATCGCTGCCGTCGAGACGATGCGCATGGCGGCATACGCACCACAGCCGTTCTTTTTCATCCTCCTTGAAAACTCACGCCCATGCAGCATGTCAGTTTCCAGCAGGACAGCGCACCTGTTTGTGGCGGGGCTCGGCGCGCGAGAAGACGCGGCCGTCCAGGCTGCCGTTGCCTGCCGCCAGCATCTCCTTCCGCTTGTCCACTGAAAGCGCCATGAACTCCCGCCCTGGATTGTAGATGCAACACACGCATCAATATTGCACACTCAGGACCTCTGGGTCTGAAGACAATAAGGAGCAGCAGCTGGGGTCCATATGTCTCATGAGTGCAAGAGCGCAAAAATCGCAGGGCTGCAGTCCGCGGGCAAACACCCCGAGCAGGTTCATTGCATGTTGTGAGCATGGAGTGTTTCAACTGTTGGCACACCTGTCATGGACTTGCCGAAGATGTCCTCGCCGGGCACGAAGATGCCGACGTCCTCGGCAATGGCCTCCGCCGTGAGCTTGTTGTCGCCGGTGATCATGATCACCCGCACACCCGCCTTTGTGCACTCTGCAATCGCCGCCCGCACCTGCAGGGGCATGCAGGCACGGGGGCTGGTCAGCTGTCGACATGGAACATGGGCAGCGCAGCAGATGGTGCACTCCGCCATCGCCGCCGACACCTGCGGGGCCGTCGAGAGCCGGGCAGCTGCACAAATATTGACAGTTCGGCGCAGCAGGTGGTTTCTTATCGTTCCTCGACCTGCCTCTCACAGCGTATTCACCCAAAGACATGCAGATAGGAACATTGCACTGCTGCATTGCAGCCAGCCGCAAGAGTCACAGCCAGCCGCAAGAGTCACATCCCTCCCCATTTATCAGCCTCTTGGCATTGCAGGCAGCTGGCAACAGTCATGTAACACAAAGCTCGCCTCGGGGCGGGGCGGGTCCATGAGGCCGGCGAGGCCGAGGAAGGTGAGCCCCGACTCGATGCCGGCGTAGTTGCCTGGCTCCTGAAGCTGCGTGTGCGACACGTGGTGCTCCCCGTTGTAGCCCGCCAGGCTGCCCAGCTCCGTCTGCAGCCAATCAAGGAAGGTTCTGAGTTCAGTGACAAAGAAAACCAAGAGTGGCAGGTGAAAGTCACGCGCTATTGAGTGAGCGAAGTGCTGCTCCTCGTCCTAGCCTGCCAGGCTGCCCAGCTGCATCGACGGCCGCATTGTTTTGCAGACAAGTTGAGCCAATTGAACAAAGCGAACGTCACGCGAACATGTTCCAGGCCGCCCCATCTGTGGACAGCATTGCTTTGTGAGTCAAGCAGAGCCGTGCACACAGAGGAACCTGCAGCAGGAGGGAACTGCTTCGGAACTGAGCGTCTGCACCCGATTCACGCAGGCACTGGCTGCAGGGGGGGTCACCTTCTGGGCTGCCACTAGACACCGCAGCGCGTCCTTCGCCATGCGCTCGACCGCCGCATTGATCGACTGCCGCAGGCCGCGCGTCAGCAGCTTGACCGCTCCATCCTCCCGCATCACATGCGTACACCGCTCCAGCACGCACTCTGCCGCGCCCTGGTGTTACGGACCGGAGTGTGAGCTGTTGTCATGACACCATCCTCGTGCAGGAAGGTGCGCCCTGCTGGCATTGCCAGCAACACCGACAGGCGAGCAGGAGCCAATGCCAATCCGAGATGGAGAAGTGTTGACGTTTGGTACCGCACAGCTCACCTTTACGAGCAGGATGTTTTTGCCGTTGCTGCGCCGTGCGATGGTGCTCATCGATTTGCGATTCCTGTCGAATTCCAGTGTCGCCAGCGTTGTTAACCTGCGCCGGAGAGGATAGCAAGGGTCGAAAATTTGCAAAGCTTTAAACGGACGGCACCTGAAACATCAGGGGAAATGCACACACTTTGCCTGCAAGACACCCTGCGGCATGTTGCGGCTGCTGGCTGGCAAGCGGAAGATGTATCAGTCATCGAGGCCCCTCTGCGGTAATTCCAGGGCCCACTGTCTCCATTGCACACCGCTGGTTGTAGGCATCGACGGCGCCGCAGGGGTGCGCGTCAGGGTCTGACCGGCAGATCATGCTAAATGACTCGTGGCCCCTCTGCAATACCAACTCCTTTCTGTGCCTCACTCACCGCTGGTTGTAGGCGTCGACTGCGCCGCAGGGGTGCGCGTCTGGGTCCGACTGGCGCGCCGTCGCGATGCGCTGCTGCTCCGCTGCCGCCGCCACACCCAGCTTCTCCGTCAGCACCAGCAGCGCGGCCTCTGTGGGCGCGCCCACAGCCCGGAACGTGCCCTCCTGCGCGTCAGCATATTTATGAAGTTGCAGCCGCACTTGTGGTAAACCTATATATTGGCACCGGGAGCATATTTGCTGGAGTTCTCCTCTGACAAGCCCTGAAGCCTGTGGGAAAGGCTTCATTGAAACCTGCCACCAGAACAAAGCGCTGCTCAGCGCACAGCTCATGCTCCTCATCGCACTTCACTGGGCATGGAGGTTCCAACAGGCCGACCCCGGCGGCGGCAATGGCACAACCCGAAAAGCTACGTAGGCGTCAGACAGTTTCTTGAGTACAGCGCAAACTTCCCTAGACAAATGCCCCACCTTCGACTCGATGCGGGCCTCGTTGCAGACGGCAAACACCTCCGCAACGGCCTCCAGGTTGGGCGTCAGGCCGCTTAAACCCTGCACCTTCCCGCTGTTTGGGTTGAAGCTGTGGCCCTCCACCTCCAGCTGCCGCAGCGAGCCCTCGTCCCGGTCGCTGCTGGGCACCACGGCCCCTGTAATGGATGTTGAGCATTTCTAGATACGATCAAGGTGGAACGCTGTGAGCTGGCGCTGCTTGCTACCATGTGCAGTGGCCTGAGAAACGAACGAGGCACCGAAGCGAGTCCATGTCATGTCTGCAGGGATCAGTCAGTCGCAAAAACGCCTGCAGTCTGCCTGACAAGCAGACATTTTGGCTGGCGACTCACCTGCGACGACGAGCTGGACGGCGGACATCTGGTTGGTGGTCAGGGTGCCCGTCTTGTCGGAGCAGATGACGGTGGTGCAGCCCAGCGTCTCCACGCTCGGCAGCTTCCGCACAATCGCATTCCGCTTTGCCATCTTCCTGCGCAATTGCGATGAGCGCCTGCTGAGGCGGCTATGACCGCGGGGCACTTGCTGCGTGTGAGTGCTGCGGGATGTATCAGCGGCAACTCTACACTGCAAATAACACGAAGATAAGGCTGCGGCTGCAAGGAGAGCCAGGACCCATCTTTACCTGGTGCCGAGCGCCAGGCAGGTGGTGATGACGGCGGGCAGGCCCTCCGGGATTGCCGCCACCGCGAGGGCCACCGCGATTTTGAAGTAGTACGTGCACTTGCCGAGGCTGAGGAAGAGCACCTGCACATTGGTTGGTGCACTTGAGCTGACAGCATCGGGTTTCATGCCACATCGCACACAGCAGCAGCCAGCATCATTTCCGTGCATCCCGTTCCCGCTCAACGCCCCACTCAAACATCGTCTCTTCCCTCCGCCTGTTCCATGAGGGCCACAGCAGCCGCAGCACGTTGTTCAGGCATGGTGCAGCAGCTCTCTGGAAGCACTGACCAGGGGTCCCAGGTCCAGGTGGACGGTGGAGGCGTCCGGCACAAAGCTTGGGTCCGCAAGCTTCTTGAAGCCGCGCCACTTCCACGTGAGGAAGTGGTGGTAGTTGATGACCCACACCAGCACGCACACCCAGGCGATGCACTGCGCATGTGCGCACACAAAACATCAGGTGAGGCGCTGTTGGAATTTATCTTCCGGAGCGGCAGCATCCATGACCAGGCGCACATGCAGATGGGACACATCTCCGACAGAATCCTACCTTGGCCAGCATCTCGCCGAACTCGTCGATCTTCTTTTTGAGGGGCGTGTCATCCTCCTCCGCCGCAGCCTCTGTGATCTGCGCCTGGATCTTGCCGATCTCCGTGGCCATGCCGATGCTGTTCACGATGCCCACGCCCGCGCCATTGGCCACCGCCGTGGCGGCAAACAGCATGTTCTCCTTCGACTGCGACAGGGAAGGGATCGACATCACAAGCCGGCTGCAGGCTGCCACTTGACAATAGCCTCATGTTGTCTAGCTGGCATGCCAAATCAGAGGCAGCCAACTGCACAGTACTGACATTGAGGTCCAGCTGCGCCCAATGACCGATATCCCAGCTGCAGGGACCCAGAAACCTCTACGTCAATATCGGCAAACCGGCGACGACGTGCCTTGCCCCACATTCCCGTCTGTTTCCTGAGCTCGCATCCGACAATGTGAGTCCTCACCTGCAGCTCGCAGTCCACGTCGTGCACCGGCTCGGTGCTCTTCTGCACCGCGACAGACTCGCCCGTGAGCGACGCCTGCTCGCAGCGCAGCGTCGCCGTCTTGAGCTTGATGAGCCGCACGTCCGCCGGCACGCGGTCGCCCACGTGCAACTCTACGATGTCTCCCGGCAGCAGCTCCCGCGCCGGCAGGTCCGCAATCTGCAGGGAGCCACGGGATATGTGATGAGAAACTGGGAGGCGGCAGCATCACAGCAACCACACCGTCGCCCACGTGCAGCGTGACAACGTTTCCCGGCAGCAGTGCCCGCTCCGGCGGGGCCGCAATGTGCGTCCAGATGTGAAACCGTCAACCTATGAATAGGATGGCTGGTGGTGCAGCCGAAGGGCGGCGCATCTGCCCAGCTCCGCACATCTGCCTGCCACGTCCTTGACCGCCCCTGCCGGCAAGGCCTTAAATCGTGCGGACCTGCAGGCAATGCCCACCTGCTTGCCGTCGCGGATGACGGACGCGTGCTCCGACTGCATCTTTGTCAGCGCATCAAGCGCCGACTCCGCGTTGCGCTCCTGCCACACGCCGACGATGGCGTTGATGATGAGGATGGCCAGAATGACGAACGGCTCCACGTACGCCCGCAACCCCTCCTCGGCGCTGCCATCCTCGAAGTACGCGATGGCGAACGAGATCAGGGCCGCCACCAGCAGCACCTGTAGTGAGGAGCAGCGCCGAGCAGTGCCGTGATCACGCGGCTGCGGCCATCGTAACACAGCAACGGCGACTGCTCGCGGCTGCGGCCATCGGAACACGGCAACGGCGACTGCTCCGCTTGTGTCTTGCCATTTTGGATCTGTGGTGCATCCAGGAGATTGTGCATTGCGCTCCTCTGCTCCAAGGCACGCAACAGGCTATGGCGGCAAGCCTGCTCAGACATGGAATATGACTTGATTGAAATGGACTTGGTGCCGGAAAGGCCCGGCTCATCAAGCAATAACTTGATGTGAGAATTGTTAATCTTGATCAGTGCTGAGGGCTCAGAAGCGAGTTCGCCATGTATGTTGAGACAGATTGACCACACGTCAGATTGTACTGTCTGCTAGCGCTCGTCGCGCATTGTTGGCTTTGCCGATGATTAATTACCTTCACGAGCATGTCATCGAACTGCTCCAGCACCAGCGCGAAGAGGCTCTTGCCAGGCTCCTTCTCCAGCTCGTTGTACCCAAATCGGGCGCGCTTGCTGTCGATCTGCGCCTGTGTGAGGCCTGTGCTGGTGTCCACGCCATGGTGCTGCGCCACCTCCTCGACTGTGGCGGTCCAGGCCGGGTAGGGAGCCTCCTCCTCCTTGCGCCCTTCCGCCATACTGACTGATTGGGCGCGAAGGCAGCAAGGGGTGGAGCTCAACGCGGCGCCTGACGCGCTGGGCCCGTATGGTGACTGATGCCGACCAATGCAATCGAGAATGCTATCAATGCGTCTTCTGAGGCTGTGGCCAGCAGCCGAAAAGGCAAAGCGCAGATGCCGCCAATCTGCCGCCAATCTGCCGCCAGTGTTGAAACGCAGTCCAGCCAATCAGAGCGCAGCAAATCACCGGCCTGTCTGACACACGCTTGCTGTGGCACAGCAGCAGGACAAAGCGAAGTGTAGCCCTTATTCCACTTTCTGATCTCGATCGTGAAGTCTCCTGCATGCTGGCTGCCAGTCGCGCGGCGAACTGCCCAAGCCAGCGTGCACTGCAGTGGTCAGCACGCACAGACCAGGTGCAGCTGACCAGGTCAGTTCCGAGAGCGCGACGCGGGCTGCAGCAGGGTCCCAACTGTCATCTCGGATCGTTCACAAGGCTGTTTGCGCCAGAACCTCCCTTGCGGCAGCCGTGTACTGGTCAATGCGGCCGCACCGCCGCGGGCGGCACCACAGCAGCGTCAGCACAGATCAAGCAGCATCTAGCCTCTAGAGAGCTGCCGCAGCCTGATTATGGTCCGTACTGGACATCGGGCATCGGGCCCGCAGACATCCTCATCGTTGACGCCACCAACAGAGCATGCGTCGCGGCGGCGGACACAAAGCTATACCGCCATGTCGGCGTGACGCTGCAGAGCAGCTTCGCAGCCTGGCTGGACTTCCTGCGAGACCTGCTGCAGACGTCGTTCTGCATCGCCGTCTTCGATGCGCCGCGGGTGCGCACAGATGTGCACCAATGCTTAACCGCTCTTGACCAGCCATGCAAGGGTGCCACCCTGTGGATTTAAGTTACCTCGAGGAAAGCCACCAAGTTGTCATCATGCTGCCGAACAGGGGACCGTGCCCAGCCGGAAGCAGCAGGCATCAAGTGGCTACTTGGAAAAGCGCCAGGCCCGGGTGCACAAACGGCAGCCGCATGCACAGGCGCCTAGGCCGCCGCAGTGGCGGCCTTCCCTGCATGGCGTCGCTGACGGCATGGGCTACGAAGTGGTGGTGGCAGCAGACGGCTTCGAAGGCGACGATGTGATTGGCGCCATCTGCACCGCTATCACCATTCAGGCGTCAGCAGGCGAGCCACCATCTCAACCTTGTGAACCCATCTGAGGCGCTTGCAAGCTACATCTCGTCGTCTTGCACGTTCCAAGCGTTCGGGCACAAGTTTGTGTACTTCCCGGACGGCCACAGATGATTGGGCCTTACTAATTCCTGCAGGTGGGCGCAACAGTCAGCCATGCGTCGTTGTCGCCAGCGGCGATTCGGACTGTGCCGCCCTGCTGAGCAGCAATACCTCCTGGCTGGAGCTGAGGCCGCTGCCGACGCCCGCCTGCCCCGCCGCCTGCCGCCTGGTGACGGCTGAGAGCTTTGCTGCAAAACACGGCTACCCGCCAGCTGCCCATGGCGACTACCTCGCACTGGCAGGTAACTCTTCCGAGCAGAGGCACGACATCAAGCTCTGGTGCTGCAGCGCTTGCTTTTGAGTGTTGTATGCCTGCTGGGATGCTGGTGCAGTGCCGGCCCAAACTCGTGTTCTGGAGTCTGCCATCAAATTTCAATTTCAAAGCGTCCGACATGCAGGCAAGCCGGAGGCCGGCATTGCCGGCCTGGGTGTGGGCGGCGGCGCTGCCAAGAAGCTGCTGCGGCGTCATGGCTCGGCCGTTGGCGTCATGGAGGCCGCCGCACGGGGCGAGCTGGACGGCTGGGGCGCCAACGTGCGGCGCACCTTCGGCGGCGCGGCGCTGCCGGCCACGGCCGAGCGGCTGCGGCGCAACCTGGCGGCCACGAGCATCTGCTGCGATGCCGGCGTCCTGGAGCCGCAGCTGGCAGCACTTCTGGAGCGTGCCATCGAAAGGTGCTCAGCTGTCGCTAGGGAAAACCATGCGCCGCCATCAGGGCGGCACACCTCCGCGGCGGCGGGTCAGCCGGCGGAGGCGCAGGCGGCGCCGTCCAGCGAGAGCGAGGCTGAGAGGGCCCGCCGGCTGGCGTGGGCACGCCCCGACAGCCGCGTGCGGTGGCGGCAGGTGCAGCCGCACGCCGCGGCGCTGGCAGCGCGGCTGGCGGCAGCGGGAATAACGCATGCGGTGCAGCATGCACTGCCCAATGGTTGCATTGTCGACGTCGCCGTGTTTGGGAGCCCCGCTGCAGCCGCAGCAGCCACGGCGGCAGGCGGCAGCGGGACGGCACAGCGCGCGGCGCCAAGCAAGCCCACGGCCGTCATGCTGCGCGCTGCGTGCGACCTGGTCGGCCAGGCTGCTGTGCCGCAGAGCGCGACGGCTGCGCAGCTTAAAGGCCTGCTGCACGGCCGCGCGCGGCACCACAGCAGCCTGTTGAGACAGTCCGGCTGGTCGGTGCTGGACTGCAGCTGTATGACTGCTTTGGACGAGGCATTCGATGCATGTCTGTTGCACCTCATCCAGAGTTAGGTCAGAATTAGGCTGCATGGACTCTACTCGCAACCTACCAGGACCTTCTTTCTCCAAGGGGGCCGAAAGGACACCGCAGCCACACACGAGTTTTGCGTGTTCGACGTCGAGCTGGAGGGACAGACCGAGCTCACACCGTGTCCCTTGTTCAGCGTGCAAAGAAAGAAACTGCGACCGACTAGTGCAGAGTTCTCGATTTGCGACACAGCACAAGCTCAGCGAATAGCCAGCACAGCATGCAGACGACAATGAATGCGCCAGCCGCCAAGGGCGTGGCTGGAGCGAGCACACTGGGCCAGAGGCGGGGCTTGCCCTCCCGTCAATTCTCCACAGCACCCCTGGCAGCCCCATACAGAGCCGTGCGCCGCAGCGCGGCCCGGCAACATGTCGTCAAGGCTGAGAAGGTCGGTGACAATCTGGAAGAGTTTCGCCGCTAGCAACCAGACACGGTGACTGCGTAATGTTCATGGTGTTTATTACACGTATATCATATGCAGGCATTTGCATGCTCGCCATACGTTCATACCTGGGGGACGCACGCTGTCGCAATATCGACGTGCATTGGGTGTGACCTGTCCTATCGGCGAGCTTGGTGCAGCCACTTTGATGCATCGGCACACCACCTTCAAGTCACTTTGCATATTTCTGCAGTCTACAAGCATTTTCCAATTCGCCATGCTGCAGGTGGTGGGTGTGGACTTGGGCACCACCAACAGCGCAGTGGCAGCGATGGAGGGCGGCAAGCCCACCATCGTCAGCAACCAGGAGGGCGCCCGCACCACGCCCTCCGTTGTTGCCTTCACAAAGACGGGCGACCGCCTCGTCGGCCAGGTGCGCGGCGCTCTCACAGCTGGATGCATCACCTGCGCTTCCGGGCGGCGGGACGGGCGTGCATGCCTGTCCTGCGCCACTGGCTTCACGTAATGGCATGTGAACGTGGCACAAAACATCTGCTGTTGAGAAGCAGGTGGAGGTCGCGGCTTGGCAGCATCCTCTGGCATCCATTCTACACATCTTGTGCCGCCTCCCAGCCGCCTGAATCATGCCGACTGGATGCGGGTCTGCAGATCGCCAAGCGCCAGGCGGTGGTCAACCCAGAGAACACCTTCTTCAGCGTCAAGCGCTTCATCGGGCGCAAGATGGACGAGGTGAAGGACGAGAGTAAGCAGGTGCCATATCGGGTTATCACCGACTCGAGCGGCAACGTGAAGATCGCGTCGGCGCACGCCGGCAAGGAGTTTGCGCCGGAGGAGATCAGCGCGCTGGTGCTGCGCAAGCTCACTGACGATGCCGCCAAGTTTCTGGGCGACAAGGTGAGCTTCTGCTGTTGCTTGTGAGGATCTTATGAGGATCTTATGACAACCTGCCTGACGTTGTGGTGCCTGGCATTGCATCTTGCCAAATGCGCCCGGTTATGCTGCAACAGTCGGTGCTGTGCATCACGACCTTCTCGCCAACTGGTCTTCCTGTCACGCCAGCCCCGTGGGCATCTGTGCAGTCTTTTATTCTTTAGATGGCAGCTTTCTCAGCCTCTCCATGCCGCCAGGTCATCTATCCTCAGATCCTTAACTTGTCCACCCTGTTGCATGGCGACAGGTCAGCAAGGCCGTCATCACTGTGCCGGCGTACTTCAACGACTCGCAGCGGCAGGCGACGAAGGACGCCGGCCGCATCGCCGGCCTGGACGTGCTGCGGATCATCAACGAGCCGACGGCAGCTTCGCTCGCCTACGGCTTTGACCGCAAGTCCAACGAGACCATCCTGGTGTTCGACCTGGGCGGCGGCACCTTCGACGTATCCGTGCTGGAGGTGAGCTGCTGCAATTCCGAGTCCCGGATTGTTTCAGAGCGCTCATTCGCAGCTGCTGGTGTGCCGGCATGCTGGCACACGCCCCAGGGTATCAGGGGACGGGCGACCCCTGCATGGATGGGTGCCAACGTGTGTAGAACTGCAGCAAAGCTAGAACGGCAATAGAGCCAATTCCTGCAGGGAGGGACACTTCCACCCAGATTGCGAGGCTTGCAACAGTGTGCAAAACCCGACACTTTGATCTTGTGGTGCCACAGGTGGGCGATGGCGTGTTCGAGGTGTTGTCCACCAGCGGCGACACACACCTGGGCGGTGACGACTTCGACAAGCGCATCGTCGACTGGCTGGCCGACGACTTCCAGAAGAACGAGGGCCTGGACCTGCGCAAGGACCGCCAGGTGTGCCCCCCGTGTTTCATTCGCTTCCTTTCTGTGGTCCTTGCGATATGGCCAGCTAGTGATGTGGCCAGGCGGCATGCTCTTCCAGCAATTGTTGCATTCGGCTCCGGTTGCTTTGCGCATCTGCGTCTGAGCCTTGAGACGCAATCTTGACTGGCACTGGCTGTTTGTGGACGCACACAGGCGCTGCAGCGGCTGACGGAGGCAGCGGAGAAGGCGAAGATCGAGCTGTCCAACCTGAGCAGCACCAGTATCAGCCTGCCGTTCATCACGGCGACGGCGGACGGGCCGAAGCACATCGACGCCACGCTGTCGCGCGCGCAGTTCGAGCGTCTCTGCTCAGACCTGCTTGACAGGTGAGCTTCGGGTCCTGGTCCGGACGCAGTCACAAGCTGTCCGATTCGAGCTGTCAGAAACGTCATGGCACGCACAGTTCTTGGAAGCGGGACAACTGGTAGCAGCTTGTGGAAGCCGGCAGGCTTCAGCCGGTGAAATGTGCTGCAGGGCTGCATGGAGGCACAGGGTGCCTTGCAACCCTTTTAGCCAAAAGCTACTCGCCGGCGTGCCCCATTTGGCACGTACGTGAAGGCCTCAGGCATGTTCCACCGGCTGAACCTGCCCAGTCTGGGAATGCATATTGAACGTTGCCGAATGCCTTTGTCTAGGTGTCGCAGCTAGCGGTGCATGACGCAAAACTGGACCTCAGGGACATGAAGCTCCCATGCACATAGTCAGAACAATAGATCCTTAACACATGGCGGTGTTTGGCCAGGTGCCACATCCAGGTGGAGGCGGCTCTGCGGGAAGTGGAGCTGGACCCGAAGGACCTTCATGAAGTAGTAATAAACGGTGTGTGCTGGGACAAACATGTAGATCTAGCATTCTTTTCACCTCAGGTGCCGCATCCCAGTGGAGGCAGCGCTGCGGGACGCAAAGCTGGACCTGAAGGACCTGAACGAGGTCATCCTGGTTGGCGGCTCCACCCGCATCCCCTCCGTCATCGAGCTGGTGACCAAGATCGCCGGCAAGGAGCCCAACGTGTCGGTCAACCCTGACGAGGTTGTCGCCCTTGGCGCCGCCGTGCAGGCCGGCGTCCTGGCTGGCGAGGTGCGTCACCTTCTCTCTTCCAACATGTCCATCCGCCTCGTGCATGCGGGAGTGATTGGTGTTGTAAGTGCTGCCCGAGAAGCGCAGCAGGCGGCTGACGCCGCATTGTGCCTGCCAGGGTGCAGAACGCTGTGCAGCTGCTGTGGATGCACCAGGCAATGCTGCCAACTCCAGCGGCGCAGCAGCTCAGGGCATAGTACAGGGGTTGATTCACTGCAGCGCCACTGACGCGTCTGCGTGTCCGCCTACAGGTGTCGGACATCGTGCTGCTGGATGTGACGCCGCTGTCGCTGGGTCTGGAGACGCTGGGCGGCGTGATGACCAAGCTCATCCCGCGCAACACCACGCTGCCGACCAGCAAGTCGGAGACCTTCTCCACCGCCGCCGATGGCCAGACGTCCGTCGAGATCAACGTACTCCAGGTACTGTTCATGAGGATTGGCAGTTTAAAGCCTTGCGCCTCATCTCCGTAGAGGATTTCATGGTTTGAGCGCTGGCACTGACCTATCCACGCTCGCTGCGGGTGCAGCAAGATTACCTTTGTGCTGCTTCTTGTTTGCCGATCCGCTTGCTGTTTATGCTTGCTGACGACTTGGGTGTCCTTTGTCGCAGGGCGAGCGCGAGTTCGTGAAGGATAACAAGTCGCTGGGCAACTTCCGCCTGGACGGCATCCCCACAGCGCCCCGCGGCGTTCCGCAGGTGTGTTACTTGAAGAGCAATGTGAGCCTTCTTTTTCATGATTTGCGCATGCGGATAGCATGGGACTTTGCATCCCGACCCCTTCCAGCAAAGGCAAGCACATTACTACAGAGCATTCTTGAACATTCTTCTGCTCTGGTGCTGGAGGTGACACTGTTTTTCGCGCCACTTGCAGATCGAGGTCAAGTTCGACATCGACGCCAACGGCATCCTGTCGGTGTCCGCGACGGACAAGGGCAGCGGGCGGCAGACGGACATCAAGATCACGGGCGCCTCCACGCTTGGCAGTGACGAGGTGGACCGCATGGTGCAGGACGCCGAAAAGTTCTCCGAGGTGGACAAGAAGCAGCGCGAGGCTGTTGACATCCGCAACTCGGTGCGTTTCCGTTCCCGTAGTGTGTCAAGTTGGCCTGTGCTGGATGCTGGGTGCTCTTTTGACCCGCTGGCAGGGACTGTCGTTCACATCGGTTAGACCTGAGGGGTGGGTGGCATGGCGCAAACAGAGTCTCCTGCTTGATTCGGGCGGGAACAGTGCTGGGAGGCTGTGACAGCTGTGGCGCATGCAAAGGCTTGCACTTTCAAGATCCCGCGACACGAATCTGCGAGCCCCCGTGTCAGCTTCCAGCTGACTGTATTCTCCCTCGTTTGTGTGCCGCAGGGCGACAGCCTGGTGTATCAGGTGCAGAAGCAGCTGAAGGAGTTTGGCGAGAAGGTGCCGGAGGACACCAAGTCCAAGGTGGAGGCCAAGATCAGCGAGCTGGAGGAGTCGCTCAAGGGCGAGGACACCGCCAAGATCAAGGTGCGTCTTTTTTGCGCCTTTTTGCGCCTCAGTAGGGTGTTGTTTCTGCCCCCCTCTGCTTGTCATGCCCATAGGATTGTCCGCACATTTGCAGTTCGCCCATCTGCGGTCACATCCTGCCATGATTTGGCAGGATGAAGAGGCACCTATGCTGCAAGCGCCGTCCAGCCTGGCGTATCCATCACAACCTACAGTACCTCACCATGCTGCTTCATGCTTTGCTGAGTGTCACGCATGCTGTGTCAACACAGGCGGCCACGGAGGCGCTGCAGAACGAGGCCATGGAGATGGGCAAGTCCATGTACAGCCAGGGCGCGCCGCCTCCGGGCGCTGAGGGCGCCCCCGGCGCCGGCGGCCCTGGCGGCGCGGCGGCCCCCGGTGCGGGCCCCAGTGGCGGCGCTGGCGGCGATGACAACGTCGTCGACGCCGAGTTCACCGACTCTGGCGACAAGTAGAGCGCTGCAGCAGCGGCGAGTAGATCGCCTGCAGCGGCGGCTGGAACGTGGCGTCGGTTCACGGCTTTGCAGGGGTCCAGCCTGGACCCCTGGTGGTGCAAGGATGTGCCGATAGTGGCTGCAGCACGCAGGTTGCCGGCAGTCAGTCTGTTTTGAAGGGGCATGCGGCAGTCCGGCAGGGTAGCCTGCCAACCTGCCAGGCCGGAGCTGCGTGGCGTCTAGGCGGCAGGGATGGACGCGTAGCACACACGCAAGGAGAGATGGAGCGATGACAGGGCACGAGGGCACTGTGTTCGAAAGTGTTTTGAGCCAGTGCAAGTCAAGGGCTGTGCATCGTTTTGGTGACTACAGTTGCACCGTTTGACCAGCGTTATCAGAACACAGGACCATTTGCTGGACCGTTGTTTTTACTCGATGTGGGGTGTCGCACGTTTTGGAAGCTCACGACCGCAATCCAACTGTGCATCGGCAAAGGAATCGCACGCCCCGGCTTGAACGACCCTCAAGCATTGGACTTTCAGCATCTGCTTCATGCCGCCGCTAATTTGCCTGGCGGAATCCAGGAAGGTATCAGACCGTCGTGCCGCCCCCTGATACCCCCTAGGTATGCATTGATCGTCATATAAGTCCAGATATTATGGGCCGTTAGATGCATAGCACTCTGTTAGATCATTCCACCAGGCGACAAGGGGGGCGCCCCCAGGGGCGCGGAAAATGCCCCTCGGCCCTTGTCACATTCCACTTGTTTGAAGTTAACTTCAAACAGATGTCAACGTTGACATGCAGACCAAATGACATGCGGTCCAGTG
>JAABUL010002991.1_pt1 | contig 26380 bp, 33 predicted proteins | sample 5559151 | NCBI WGS metagenome assembly JAABUL01 (sample SAMN10711876, study PRJNA513368) | rock metagenome | isolation source: Antarctica rocks | place: Antarctica: Victoria Land, Pudding Butte sud | reverse complement strand
GGGCCGACTCGATGAGCTTGAACGCCATCGCAACCCCGGCGGCCCTCGAGCCGGGGCCTTTGGTGACGCGCTGCCGCAACCGGACAGTGGCGAAGGTCGACTCGATCGGGTTGGTGGTGCGCAGGTAAATCCAGTGCTCGGCCGGGAAGTCGTAGAACGCCAGCAACGTGTCGAGGTCCTCGGTGATCTTCGCGACGGCCTTGGGCCACTTCGCCCCGTAGTCGATCTCGAAGGCCTTCGCCGCCACCTGGGCATCTCTCCAGCAGCCGGCTTGGAACTATACACACAACGCATGGCATAAGACGTTGTGTGAGTACCGCCCCGCCTCGGCTCGCGCCGATCTTTCGCAGTGACACGCAGCTGCAGGTCCTCGGCGCGACCTACCTGGAACCCGAACGGCACTTCACGATTCCCGAGTTGGTGGAGCGCTCCTGCCGTCCACAGCCTACGGTCGCCCGCGAGGTTGATCGACTCACCGAAGCCGGACTGTTGCAGAGCGAGCTGCGCGGCGGCCGCCGAAGTGTGTGGGCAAACACCACCTTCCCGATCTTCGACGAGTTGCACTCGATCCTGCTTAAGACCATCGGCCCGAAAGCGGTTCTTGAACAACAGCTGCGGGGGCTCGGCGGCGTCGACCAGGCTTTGATTTACGGCTCCTGGGCCCGCCGCTATCACGGGGAACCTGGCCCACTCCCCCAGGACGTCGATCTGATGGTGATCGGCCACGCGGATGTCGGCGAGGTCCGTTCGGAAGCGGACGTTGCCTCCCGCCGACTGGGCCGCGACGTCAACGTCACCGTTCTGACACCCGAGGAATGGGAACGCGGCGGGACCGGATTCCTCACCCACCTCAAGTCCCAACCGCTGGTCCCTTTGGGCCTGCTCCGATGAGACCTGTCGTGAGCCTGTCGTGACCGTGCCCCAACCGGTCGCCACGCTGCTCACATCACTGCGCCTCGAACGGGTCCCAGCCGACCGCCCCAGGGCACAGCTACGTCTCGCTCGGGCCGAAGGAAAACTCGAAGCGGCCCGCAAGATCGCCGCCATCGACACCGAGGTCGCCTACGTCACCGCCTAACCCGACGACATCGCGGCCGACAAGCAGCGGCAGCTCGCGGCCCAACTACTGGCTGCAGAGAGTGAGCTGTCGCGGCAAAGTCGCCTCAGTGACGTCCATGGCAGGGCCCTCGACTCCGTGGTTGGGTTCATCGCGAACGCCGGGCAGACCTACGCTCAGGTCGACAACGCGGTCCGGCGCAGTCTGAACCAGGCCTGGTTTGACCACCTCTATATCGACGAGGACGACCAGACCATCCGCGTCGTCGTTGCTGCGCGCGCCGACCTCACCGAGGCTCTCCGGACGGCGATGATCGCTCGGGCAGACGACCGGGCAGACGACAAACCCGGCAGCCTTGAGGGCTACCGGGTCATCGGCCGGGTAGGCGGTTCGAACGTTGCATGCAGATGATCTTGGTGGAGCTGAGGGGATTCGAACCCCTGACCCCCTCGATGCGAACGAGGTGCGCTACCAGACTGCGCCACAGCCCCCTAGTACGGCGCTCAGGTTATCAGCCGCTGGTGGCCAGCTCAGTCGTTGACGGCCAGCCGGCGCTGGACCTCCTCGGCCGGTCGCTCCGGCTGCTCTTTGCGTGCGGCCGGCACCGCAGGGGCGACCGGCGCGGTGACGTATGTCGGCAGGGGCACCGGCACCGGCCGCCAGGACCCGTCCTCCTGGCGCTCGATGACGACCGCGTTGTCCGGCAGGGCGAAGTGCGGCGGCTCGACGGCCCGGGCGTAGCCGGATGCGGCCGGGTGCGCCGCCGTCGGCGTCGACGCGTCGGGGCGTACCGGGCGGCCTCGGCCGGCGGCCACGACGCGACGCACCTGATGGAGATACGCCACCGTCAAGGCGCCGGCAATCCCGGCGGCGATCCACAACAGCGGTGAAACGGCGACCGCGAGCAGGCCGGTCGTGAGGATCAAGGCAGCCAGGACGAGCAGCACCCGGCGGCGCCGGCCGACCGCATCCAGGGGATGAACCAGCGGCGCCGAAGGGCTGACCAATGGCTGATGTGGCGGCGCGTACGGGCTGGTGCCGTTGACGACAACGTTCGGTGAGCTCTCGGGCCGGGGAGGCACCACGACGTAACGCCGGTCCCCGGAGGCAACCGATCGCCGGGACAGCACGCGCATGGCAGTGGCGAAACGGTCGACCGAGCGGGCTTCACTGGCCGCCTCATGCCGGTTGAGCAGCATAGGGACGAGCACGAGGGCCCACGCGACGACAATCACCATCAGGATGATTGAGCTCACGAAGAGAAACGTTATGTCGGCGGGGGCTGGCCTGCCGGGACGTCAGCCGGTGTGTCGTGCGGAGAGCCAGCGGTTGAGCAACCCGAGCGGCACATCCTCGACGGTGAGGGCGTATCCGATGTGGTCACGCCATGCGCCGTCGATGAACAGCAGCCGCTGGTGGAATCCCTCTTCGCGGAATCCGAGCTTCTCCACCACCCGCCGGCTGGCCGCATTCTCCGGCCGGATGTTGACCTCGACCCGGTGCAGGCCGGCCGGCCCGAAGCAGTGGTCGACGGCAAGGGCAAGCGCCGTCGGCATAATGCCCCGGCCGGCCAGAGCGCCGTCGACCCAATAGCCGGCATAGCCGGACTGAAAGGACCCGCGCACGATGTTGCCGATGGTCAGCTGGCCGGCCAGGCGCCCCTCGTAGGTGATTGCGAACGGCAGCGTCTGACCGGCCCGGGCCTGCCGGCGCAGCACGCGCAACCCCGAGCGGAACGCCGCCAGCCCATTGCGGTCGCACCACGGCACCGCCGACGACGGCTCCCAGGGGAGCAACCACGCCTCGTTGGCCAACCGGACGTCACGCCAGGCGCCGGCATCCGACGGCCGCAGCGGTCGCAGGCCCACGGGCCCGTGGGTGGCCTGGGCCGGCCAGCCGGGGTGACTCGCCACCAGACCGCTACCCGTTGGTGCGGGTGAGAAGGAGGACCTCGACAAGTGACCCCTCGGGCACCTCGGTAGTCTCCTCGTCGACGACGATCAGGGCGTTGGCCCTGGCCAGGCCGGCGAGCAGGTGCGAGCCGGTGCCGCCGTACGGGCGGACGACCTGCTCTCCGTCGTGCATCGTGAGCTCGGCCCGGCGGTACTGCCGCTTGCCGGCCGGGGCGGACAGCGGCTCGAGCAGGCGCGCCGACACGAGGTCTGCCGACACGTTGCCGAAGCCCGCCATCCGGCGCAGCGCCGGCCGGACGAACACCTCGAAGGCGATCAGCGCGCTGACCGGGTTGCCCGGCAGGCAAAAGATCGGTGTGGCATCGGGACCGATCGTGCCGAACCCCTGCGGCATGCCCGGCTGCATGGCCACCCGCTCGAAGCGCACTGTGCCCAGGCGGCTCAGCGCCTTTTTGACCACATCGCGCTCACCGACGCTCACCCCGCCACTGGTGATCATCAGGTCGGCGCGGATCAGGTGATCGTCGAGGACGGCCGCCAGCCGGTCGATGTCGTCGGGGACGATGCCGGCCCGGTACGCGTGGCTGCCCGCCTCGGTGACCAGGGCGGTCAGCGCGTAGCCGTTGGCGTCATAGATCTGACCCGGCCGCGGCGGCTGCCCCGGCTCCACCACCTCGTCACCGGTGGACAGCACGACGACGCGCGGCTTGGGACGCACCAGCGCATGGTCGCGGCCGACCGCGGCGAGCAACGCCAGCTGGGCGGCATGGACGACGCCGTTGCGGCGGGCGACTATCTCACCGGCCTGCAGGTCGTCACCGGCCCGGCGTACGTGCTGACCCTCGCGCGGGGCCTGCCGGATCTGCACCCTGGCCAGTCCCCCGTCGGTCCACTCGACCGGGACGACAGCGTCGGCGCCGGCCGGCATCGGAGCGCCGGTCATGATCCGCAGGCAGGACCCGGAGCTGACCGCCAGTGACTGCCACGAGCCGGCCATCACATCGCCGACCACGGACAAGGCGACCGGCCCGTCGGCCCCCGCCCCGCTCAGATCGGCGGCCTGCACCGCGTAGCCGTCCATCGCCGAGTTGTCGAAAGGCGGCAGCGCGGCCGGCGCATAGACGTCCTCGGCCAGCACGCAGCCATGCGTCTCGGCCAGTTGCAAGTCGATCGCGCCCAGCGGTCCGACCACCGAGAGCACGTCGGCAAGGTGCTGCTCGACGGTCTTCACGGCAGCGTCGGAACGTACTCTTTGAGCCAGCCGCGGAAGTCCGGCCCGAGGTCGTCGCGCCCGCAGGCCAGCTGCACCACCGCCTTGAGGTAGTCACCGCGATCGCCGGTGTCATAGCGCCGGCCGCCGAAGATTACGCCGTGCACCGGCGTACCGGCATCGAGCATCGCCGCCATGGCGTCGGTCAGCTGGATCTCGCCGCCGGCGCCGGTCGGCGTCTCGCGCAGCACCGCAAAGATCTCACCGGGCAGGATGTAGCGGCCGATGACGGCCAGCGTGCTCGGGGCATCCTTGCGATCGGGCTTTTCCACCAGGCCGGTCACCTTCACCACTTCGTCGCGCCCGGTCGGCTCGGCCGAGGCGATCCCGTAGCGGTCGACCACCTCGCGTGGCACCTCCATCAGGGCCAGGACGATGCCCCCGCGCTCGGCCTGGAGGTCAAGCATGGTCGGCAGAACGGGCGTAGCGACGTCGATCAGGTCGTCGCCGAGCAGCACCGCAAAGGCGCCGGTGCCGACGTGTTCGGCGGCGCAGAGCACCGCATGGCCGAGCCCTCGGGCCTGGGCCTGCCGCGTGGTCGAGACGTCGGCGAGCCGGCTCGGGCCTTGCACCGCGGCGAGCCGGGCGGCATCGCCTTTGGCCTCCAGGACAGCCTCGAGCGCCGGCGCGCTGTCGAAGTGGTCGGCCATCGCGTCCTTGCCGCGGGCGGTGATCAGCAGGACGTCGGTCAGCCCGGCCGCCGCGGCCTCCTCGACCACGTACTGCAACGCCGGCTTGTCGACGACCGGCAGCAGCTCCTTGGGCACCGACTTCGTCGCCGGCAGGAACCGCGTGCCCAGGCCGGCGGCGGGGATGACCGCCTTGACCGTGCGGCCCGCCGGGACCGTGCTGTCCGAGACCATGCCGGGCAGCCTAATAGGCCGGTTGACCTGCCATGCTGCGGCGCGTGGCTGCCGACAGCGTCGAGGCGAGCAAGGCGGCGATGCGGGCCGGCCTGCTGGCCCGGCGGCGGTCGCTGACCAGGGGCACCCTGGTGATAGCTGCGGCGACCCTGCGCCGGCACGTCGTCGGTGCGGTACGCAGCGCCGGCGCCCGCCAGATCTGCGCCTACGTCCCCATAGGCGCCGAGCCGGGGTCGCGGATCCTGCTCGACGCGCTGACCATCGGCGGGGTCGAGGTGCTCCTGCCGGTGCTGCGGGACGACCGGGACCTGGACTGGGCGGCGTACACCGGACCGCGGTCTCTCTACAGTGCCCCAAACGGCCTGCGCGAGCCGGTGGGACGGCGGCTCGGCGTGAACGCCGTCGCGGCCGTGGATCTGCTCATCGTGCCGGCGCTCGCGGTTGACGGCGCCGGCCGGCGGCTCGGGCGCGGCGGCGGATCGTACGACCGGGTGCTGGCGCGGGTGGCACCCGAGCTCACCGTGGTTGCACTGCTGCACGACGGTGAGCGGGTCGAGGAAGTGCCGGCCGAGCCGCACGACCGCCCGGTCACCCATGTCGTGACGCCGACGGATGGCTGGCAGCCGGTGACGCCGTAGCTATTCCAGCGTCGGCAGCACCTGCTCGGATGCCTCGCCGCACCACTCCACGAACAATACGGTGGCGTCATCCTGCAGGTTTCCGTCCTGGTGGGCGAGGATGGCGTGGTTGAGGCGACGCAGCACCTCCGGCGCGGGCAGCGCCGAGGCGGACTCGCGCGCGACGAGGTCGCCCAGCCGCTCGACTCCGAAGAAGTCGCCGGCGGCATCCCGCGCCTCGGTGACCCCGTCGGTGTAGAGCAACAGCCGGTCGCCGGGCTCGAGGCGCTCCTCACCGACGATCGGCCGGTCGGTCAGCAGGCCCAGCGGCGGCTCGATCGACTGCTCCAAGCTCTTGACGATCCGGCCCCGGCGCAACAGCAGGGCCGCCGGATGGCCGGCGGGGATCCACCGCCAACAGCCGGTCTGCAGGTTGAGCTCGCCGATGATGGCGGTGACGAACCGGTCGAATCCGAACTGCGCGGTCAGCCAGCGGTCGATGCTGCGTGCCGTGTCGACCAGGTTCAGCCCGCACCGGCGGGCATTGCGGTAGGCGCCGACGGCCACCGTCGCCAGCAGGGTCGCCTCCAAGCCGTGGCCCATGGCGTCGAACACCGCGAGGTGGGCGATGTCGCCGTTGACGGCATAGTCGAAGGAGTCCCCGGCCATCGTGTAGCAGGGTGCGAGGACGCCGGAGATCACCACCCGCTCGGTGGCGAAGGTCAGCGGCGGCAGCATGTTCCATTGGATCTCGGCCGGCATCGACATCGGGAGCAGGCGCCGGGTCTGCTGGATCAGGTCGCCGTAGAGGATCCGGGTCATCGTCAGCTCGGCGAGCAGGGACGTGAGCCGGCGGCAGGCGATCCGCAGTTCGTCTTCGACCACGGTGGCCGGCGCGAACTCGTACTCCACCACGCCGAGCCGCTCGGTGCCGTCGAGCAGCGGCGACCAGATCAGCAGGCTCGGCCCGGAGCGGCTGTCCTTGACCGCGACGTCGCCGAAGCAGCGGCCGGCGAGCGTGCCCTCGATCGACAGCACCGGGCGATCGACGCCCAGCGGGATGAGGGCCCGCTGCTCGTAGTCGACGAGGTAGATGGTGGTGGCCAGGGCGCCGAGCTGGGCACCGGCCTCGGTGGCCATCCCCGGCACGTCGTCTGGCCGCGCGTGATGCGCGCCCTCGAGCAGGCCGAACAGCGCGGCCGCGGTGGCCTCGGTCAGTCCGGACACGTCACCTACCCCTTGATGCGGCACCGCGCGTCTCTCGCGTCGGCCGGCCCGAGCCTGCCACAGAGCCGCCATCGCACAAGCCCGCATGGCACACTGTTGGCACTCGGCTTATGAGAGTGCCAGCCAGGAGGATCCGCTTGCCCACCTATCAGTACGCCTGCCGGACCTGCGACCACCGCATGGAAGCGGTGCAGTCCTTCGCCGACGAGCCGCTGACCGAGTGCCCGGAGTGCGGCGGCCCGCTGCGCAAGGTCTTCTCCGCCGTCGGCGTGGTGTTCAAGGGGTCGGGGTTCTACCGCAACGACAGCCGGCCGAAGGCATCTTCTGACTCCGGCTCCGGCTCCGGCTCTGGCTCCGGCTCCGGTGACGGCGATTCGGGCAAGGGCTCGTCGACCGAGAAGAAGTCGGACGCCGGCAGCAAGCCCGAGAAGTCCGACAGCAAGACACCGGCCGGGGCAGCAGCAGCCGGCCCACCAACCTCCGGCAAGCCGTCCGGCTCCGGCTCGTCCGGCTCCGGCTCGTCCGGCTCCGGCTCGTCGTCGGGCTCCTCCGGCTCCGGCAAGTCGTCCGGCAAGTCGTCCGACTCCGGCTCGTCCCGCTCATCGTCCCGCTCCGGCTCGCCCACAGGCGGAAAGGCGTCCACCTCCAAGTCGGCCTGAGCCGTCCACAGTTCCTGCCGCGCGGACGCGGGACGTCGCGCCGGCTGGCTAGCGTTTGACTCCCAGACAGACGGCGGGAGGACAGGTGCTCTTTCCAGTGATCGGCTGCTCCCGGCTCGGGCCTCAGTGAGCCGCCGGGCCCGGCCCGACGAGCGGCTGCACCGACCGCCCCTGCGGCTTCCGCGGCCGCGCGGCGGTGTCATTGGCGCGCTGCGCTGGCTGGTCGCCGCGGCACTGCTGGGCCTCGCCGGCCTGCTGCTGGTGGCCGGCGACCCGCCCGCCGTCGTTCCGCCGTCGGCCACCGTCCTGGTGGCCGCCCGCGACCTGGCCGGCGGTGTCGCGTTGACCCGGGCTGACCTGCGGATGGCTCACCTCCCACAGGCGCTGCTCCCGCGGGGGGCCCTGCGCGAGCTGTCCGCCGCACTCGGCCGGGCGCCGGCCGGCCCGGTCCGCGGTGGCGAGCCGCTGACCGACGTACGCCTGCTCGGGCCGGCGCTGCTACGGGCCACCGGCGTGCACCCGCTGGTGGCTGCGCCGGTCCGGATCGCCGATCCCGGCGCCGTGGCCCTGCTCCGGCCCGGGGATCGGGTCGACGTGGTGGCGGCCGGCGGCGCCGGGTCCACTGCGCCCGGCGCCGCTGCACCCCCTGCTCTGGTCATCGCCGCCGACCTGCCGGTGATCAGCGTCCCGCGCTCCGGTGTTGACGGCTCGACCGAGGGGGCGCTCATCGTCCTCGCCGCCCCGCCGGCGGTTGCCGCGCGGCTCGTCGGGATGTCGGCCACCGCCCGGCTGTCGGTCACCGTACGAAGCCGTTAGGCGCGGTCCCTCGGGTGGCCGGTTTCAGCGGGCGGGTGCCAGGTCGACCGAGCAGAAGGCGCACCGGTCGGCTGCCTGCGGGATGGCAGACAGGCACCGCGGGCACTCCTTGGTCGGGGTCGCCTCCTGCGCGGTCGGCTTGAACCGGGCCATCAGCTTGTTCACCGGCAGCACGACGAAGAAGTAGACGGCCGCCGCGATGAGCAGGAACGCGATGACGGCATTGATGAAGTCGCCGTAGTTGAATCTGCTGCCGTTGAGCGTGAAGGACAACTTCGAGAAGTCCGGCGTGCCTCCGATCGCGCCGATGACCGGAGTGATCAGATCCTTGACCAGCGCCGAGACAAGGGTGCCGAACGCGGCCCCAATGACGACACCGACGGCAAGATCGACGACATTGCCCCGCAGGACGAAGGCACGGAATCCGTTCACTTGAGTTCTCCTTGCTTTCTAAGGCTCCCAGTGCGGCGGGCGGTCCTCGCCGTACCGGCGAAGGTCGTCATCCGCATCCGCCGGCGGCTCGTTCCCCCAGCCGATGTCGGTGTCATCCGCGCTGCGCTCGGTCAGCGGGTCGTCGGAGGTGGGCTCGCTCACCGGCGCTCACGTACGGTGTCGGTCACGCCGCCACCCTAACGCCGCCGCGACGACGGGAGCCGACTTGTGATCACCGTCCGATACTGGGCGGCTGCCCGCGCCGCCGCCGGCCGGGCCGAAGAGCCGGTCTCCGGAGGCCGCGCCGTCACCACGATGCTCGCCGAGCTCGGTGATCGCCACGGTGAGGCGCTGGCCCGGGTGCTGGCCCGCTGCAGCTTCCTACTCGACGGCGAGCAGGTGCATCACCAGGCCGACCGGGTGTTGCCGGAGAACGGCGTGCTCGACGTCCTGCCGCCCTTCGCCGGCGGCTGAGCCGCGAACTGTGGTGGATCCTGCGGCCTATAGCCCGTGCGATCCACCGCGCTTCGGCCAGTGAAGACCCGAATCTTCCGCGGAAGACTGAAGGTCAGTGGTCGCCGCCGTTGAGCTGATCCACCGCATGGGCGAGCAGCGGCCCCAGCACGGCCATCCCGTCGCGCACCCCGCCGGGTGAGCCGGGCAGGTTGACCACCAACGACCGCCCGACGACGCCGGCCAACCCACGCGAGAGCACCGCCGTCGGGACCGCGTCACGGTTGACCCCGCGGATCGCCTCGGCGATGCCGGGCACCTCGTAGTCGAGCACGAGCCGGGTCGCCTCAGGGGTGCGGTCGGTCGGCGAGAGCCCGGTGCCGCCGGTCGTCACGATGATCTGCGCCCCGCCGTCGGCCGCGGCGCGTACAGCTGCGCTGACCGATTCGACCCCGTCGGGCACCAGCACCGGCTCATCGACGGCGACGCCGTACGAACGGAGCAGGTCGACCAGCAGCGGCCCGGTGGTGTCTTCCCGGAGGCCGGCGGAGGAACGGTTGGACACGCTGATCGCCACGCCACGCATCAGGACTCCCGCCGCCAGCTGCCCGACCGGCCGCCCTCCTTGGCCGTCACCCGTACGTCGGTCAGCGTCGCCGCCTTGTCGACCGCCTTGACCATGTCGACCAAGGCGAGGCCGGCCACCGCCACGGCGGTCAGGGCCTCCATTTCGACGCCGGTGCGGTCGGCGGTGCGTACGGTGGCCCGGATCGCCACTCCCTCGTCGAGCACCTCGAGGTCGACGTCGACGCCGTGCAGTGCGATCGGGTGGCACAGCGGCACCAGGTCGGGGGTCCGCTTGGCGCCCATGATGCCGGCGATCCGGGCGACGCCGAGCGCGTCACCCTTGGGGACGCCCTCGCCGCGCAGCAGGCCGACCACGGTAGGACTGGTCAGCAGCCGGCCCGTCGCGCTGGCCGACCGTACGGTGACGTCCTTGGCGCTGACGTCGACCATCCGGGCGGCGCCGGCCTCATCGACGTGGGTCAGGCGGTCGGGCACCGCGCTAGCCGCCGATGGCCGACATCGGCCGGGGCGGCTGCAAAAAGGTCGGATCGTCGATGCCGTGGCCGGCCTGCTTGCCGAGCACCGCGCGCAGCATCTGCCCGGCCAGCTCCTCGTCGGATGCGCCGGCGCGAAGCGGCCCGCGCAGGTCGGTCTCATTGGTGGCGAACAGGCAGGTGCGCAGCTGGCCGTCGGCGGTCAGCCGCAGCCGATCACAGTTGCCGCAGAACGGCCGGGTGACCGAGCCGATGACGCCGACCGTCTGCGGGCTGCCGTTGACGTACCACTCCTCGGCCGGCGCGGACCCCCGGCCCTCCACCGGATCGAGGGTGAAAACCGCTGACAGCTCGCGGAGGATCTCCTCGGCGGTGACCATCTCCTCGCGCCGCCAGGCGTGCTGGGCATCGAGCGGCATCTGCTCGATGAAGCGCAGGTGTACCCCGGTGTCGAGGGCGAAGCGCAGCAGGTCGACCGCCTCGTCGTCGTTGACCCCCCGCATGAGTACCGTGTTGAGCTTCACCGGGTGCAGGCCGGCGCGCAGGGCGGCGTCGATGCCGGCGAGCACATCGTCGAGCCGGTCGCGGCGGGTCATCGCTAGGAAGCGGTCGCGGCGCAGGGTGTCGATGCTGATGTTGACCCGGGTCAGGCCGGCGTCCCGCAATGCGGGAGCCAGCCGGTTGAGCACCAGCCCGTTGGTGGTGACCGACAGCTCGGCGGCATCGGCCAGCTGCGCGACGACGGCCACCACGTCCGGGCGCAGCAGCGGCTCGCCGCCGGTAAGGCGCACCTCGTCGATGCCCAACGTCGTTGCCAGGCGGACGAGGCGGACCAGCTCGGCGGTACTGAGCAGATCGGGTGCCGGCAGCCAGGGCAGGCCCTCGGCGGGCATGCAGTAAGTGCAGCGCAGCGAGCAGCGGTCGGTCAAAGAGACGCGCAGGTCACGATGGGCCCTGCCGTGGCGGTCAACGAGTCGGCTCACAGGCACACGGTACCGGGCCGGGGTCGGGTCGCGGGCCGTCAGGCGCTGCCCACCCATTCCTCGGTGCCGTCGGCGAAGACCTGGCGCTTCCAGACCGGCAACCGGGCCTTGACCTCCTCGACCAGGCGGCTGCCGGCGGCAAAGGCCGCCTGCCGGTGCGCCGCGGACACGGCAGCGACCAGGGCGGTGTCTCCGATGACAAGCGTGCCGACCCGGTGGCCGACCGCGACGGAGTGCACGTCCGGGTCGGCGGCCACCTCGGCGGCCACCTCGGCAAGCACCGCGCCGGCCGAGGGATGCCCCACGTACTCCAACGACTCGACCGGGCGGCCGCCGTCGTGGTCGCGGACGATGCCGGAGAACAGCACCACCGCGCCCGAGGCGGCCGTACGTACGGCGAGGTCGTAGCGCCCGGGATCCAGCGGCTCGGCTGACACGTCGGCGAGCTCGACGCTCATGCGCTGACCTCCGCCGGCAGTCGGACCACGAAGCGGCACCCGCGGCCGGTGTTGCTGACCGCGATCTCGCCGCTGTGAGCCTCCACCAGGCCGCGCGCGATCGCCAGCCCCAGGCCACCGCCGGGCTCGGCCTCCGGGCGGGGGGTCCTCGACCGGGTGCCCCGGAAAGCGACGTCGAAGACTCGGGGCAGGTCGTCCTCGGGGATGCCGCCGCAGGCGTCGTCGACGGCGAGCCAGGCGCCACCGTCGTCCGCTCCGCCGACGACGCTGACCACGCCGGCGGCGGGCGTGTGCCGGATCGCGTTCGCCAGCAGGTTGCCCAGCACCCGGCCGAGCTCGGGCACGCTGGCGTAGACGGCCGGGTAGGTGCCCGGCTCGGCCACCAGGCGCACGCCGTGAGCGGCCGCGACCGGAGCGGCCGTGGCCACCGCGTCCGAGACGACGTCGGCCAGGTCGACCGGGTCCAGCTTGAGGCGCAGCGCGCCGGCGTTGATCCGGGAGAGCTCGAAGAGATCGTCGACCAGGGCGCTCATCCGGTCGGTCTCGGCGAGGAGCCGCTGGTGGTAGGTGCCGACCGTGTCCGGGTCGGTCACCACGCCGTCGGCCAGCGCCTCCGACATCGCGCGGAGGCCGGCCAACGGAGTACGCAGGTCATGGCTCACCCAGGCCATCAGCTCCCGGCGGCTGGTCTCCATCGCCCGCTCGCGCTCACGCGCCTGGGCCGCCCACATGCTCTCGGCGGCCAGCCGGCGGCCCAGCCACAGGGCATTGCCGAGCGACACGACGCCGGCGAACACGAAGACGATCAGCAGCACCCGCAGGTCGTGGCCGGAGATGAACATCGCCGATGCCGTGGCCAGTACACCGACGGTGACGGCGGCGACCGCGACCAGCACGACGGCGCTGACGTTGGCCGCGATGGACCGGCGGCGGAGGGCGTACTGCAGGAGCCATCCCAGTCCGCCGACGGCGAGGGAGCTGCCGATCGCAATGGCTGCGACGCCGACGAGGTCCTTCACGGCGCCGGCGTAACGGAGGTCGGATCGAACCGGTAGCCGACGCCCCACACGGTGACGATCCGGGCCGGCGTCGCGGGCTCGGGCTCGACCTTCTCCCGCAGCCGTCGCACATGGACGGTGACGGTCGACTGATCGCCGAAGGTCCAGCCCCACACCTGTTCCAGCAGCTCGACCCGGCTGAAGGCGCGGCCCGGATGGCGCAGCAGGAACACGAGCAGGTCGAACTCGCGGACGGTCAACGGCAGCACCTCGCCGTCGCGGCGGGCAATCCGTGCGCCGACGTCCACGGCCAGGTCGGAGTCGACCAGATGGCCGGCCGGCGCGGGTGGCTCTGTGCTGGCCGCCCGGCGGAGCACCGACAGCACCCGCAGGGTGAGCTCGCGCGGCGAGAACGGCTTGGTTACATAGTCATCGGCGCCGTACTCCAGGCCCAGCACGCGATCGCCTTCCTCACCGAGCGCGGTGAGCATGACGATGGGTACGGGAAGCCGCTGCCGCAGGCGGCGGCAGACCTCGAGCCCGGACAGCCCGGGCAGCATCAGATCGAGCACGACGAGGTCGGGCGGCTCCGCGAGGGCCCGCTCCAGGGCGACCGCACCGTCGCCGATCACCTCGACCTGCAGGCCCTCGCGTTCCAGATAGCGGCGCACCACATCGCTGACCGTGGGGTCGTCGTCGACGACGAGGACGCGGGGCACCACGACAGCCTAGGTGCGCCGGGGCACGGGCGGCCGGCGATCGGCCGGCGGCGAGGTCACTCTCGGCGCAGGTGCTCCGCCGAAACCCGCCGGCTGACCAGGGGCAGGGTGGCCAGGCCGAGTACGACGCCGATCAGCAGAGCCGCTGCGGTGACGGCGATACTCGAGGCCCACGGGGTGTAGGCCGCCTCGCCGGCGAAGGCGAGATAGCCGCGGGCAGCAAGCAGTCCGGCCGCGCCCGCGACGGGCACGCCGACCGCGATGGGCAGCAGCGCCTGCAGCAGGTGGCTGCGCCGGATGATCCGGGCCGGCACGCCGACCACGTTCAGGCCGACGATATTGCGCCGGCGCTCGGCGGCCCGGTCGACGGCGGCGATGGCAAGGGCGAGGAAGCCGACCAGCAGCACCAGTGCCGTCGCGGCCCACAGGATCGCGTGCAGCCGGCGGACCAGGTCGAGGTTGATCAGGTCGGCGTTGGTCTCCACCATGACGGTCGGGTCGGCTGGATGCAGGGCCGCGGCCAGCCGGAGCCTCGGCCCGGCGCCGCCGTCGGCGATCACCTGCCATGCGGCAACCTCAGTCGCGGCCGGCGGCAGCCCCGGCGTACTCAGCGGGACGAACAGCGAAAAGGAGTACGTCTGGTCGCCCGACGATTGGCGGGGGTTGTCGACCGGCCAGGTCTTCGCCGGCGCCGGCACCGAGAACGAAACCTTCCAGTCGTTGCCACCGGAGAGGTAAAGCGGCCCGGCGGTGTGTTGGCGAGCCGAGCCGAGCCAGGCCGTTCCTGCGTCGTCGCACCGGCGCACGCTCGGCATCAGCGCGCGAAGGTCTGGGCAACTTCCGATGAACACCTCAACGGAGGGGTCCCGCGGGCTTCCCGCTTGCCGTAGCGGGATCGCCGCCCGGATGCCGGCTACGCCGAGCAAGATGCTCCGCGGGATGGATTGAGCGCCCGCGACGTGGAGGTACTGCGGGCCGGTGGTCTCTGACCGCAGGGCATCGATGTACTGCGTGGTGCGTTCGAAGGCGACCAGCACGCCCTGGGCACCGACCGCGAGCAGTAGCCCGGTGAGCAGCGCGGCGACGACCCGGGTGGAGGCGGCCGGCTCCAGCTGCAGGCGCCGGGCACCGAGCCGGACCGCCACGCCGGGGGCGTGGCGGGCGAGGAGGTCGGCGCCGAGGCGCACCGCGACCGGCACGGCGAGTGGCAGTCCGAGGGCGGCGAGCGCCGAGCCGGCCAGCCATGGGATCGGGGAGCCGGAGGTGTCGGCGGGGGGCGGTCGGGTGGCGGCGTAGGCCAGCAGTGCCAATCCGACGCCGAAGGGCGCCAGCCGCCACATCCGGGGCCGCTTGGCCGGTCCGCCGCGCCGCAGGGACAGCGGCGCCCGGGTGATTTGTCGGGTGGGCGCCAGCGAGACGACCACGGCGAGCAGCGGCACCGTACCGATGACCGCCAGTGCACCGGGCAGGCTCGGGTCGAGCCGGTCGCCGAAGTGCGGCAGGCCGGCCAGATCGATCCCACCCAGCAGCCGGCGCACCAGCAGGAAGGTCGGCACGCCGACGGCCGTCCCGGCCAGCGCGAGCACACCGGTCTCGACCGCCGAGACGAGCCTGGTGGCCCGGGCGGAGGTGCCCAGCAGGCGCAGCGCGGCCAGCCGGCGGTCACGGGTCGCCGCCGAGAGCCGGGCCACGGTTGCGAGCAGGACCAGCACCGGGGCGCCGAGGAAGACCAGCACGGCGGCCTGGGTGCGCTGGCTGCACGACAGCAACCCGCCGCACGGGCCCACCGTCGCCGGCACCAGCCGCGCGACGGCCACCGCCAGCAGCAGCACGGCCACCCCGATCGCGGCGCCAGCCACCGCCAGGACGGCCCGGCGACGGCCGGTCCGGCCACCGGCGACGGCCAGCCGCAGGCCGAGGGCGATCAGCGCCACGGCACACCGTGCCGGCCGGTCGGGACCGCGGTGGCCGGCTCCGGCTCGGCGATCATCCGGCCGTCGCGCAGGATCACTTCACGGTCGGCGTAGGCGGCGACCCGGGCCTCGTGGGTGACCAGCACCACCGCGCTGGCGTGCCGGCGAGCCAGAGTGACGAGCTGTTCGAGGACCGCCTCACCGGTCAGCGTGTCCAACGCCCCGGTGGGCTCATCGGCGAACAGCACCGCCGGCCGCTGTACCAGCGCCCGGCCGACCGCGGCCCGCTGTAGCTGCCCGCCGGAGACCTCGCCGGCCCGCCGGCCACCCTCCCCGTCCAGGCCAAGCGAGGCGAGCATGTCGCCGGCCTTCCGGCGGGCCTCCCGACGGCCGGTGCCGGTCAGCTCCAGCGGCAGCGCGACGTTCTCGGCCAGCGTGAGCTCCGGCACCAGGTCCCCGAACTGGAAGACGAAGCCGTAGCGGCGCAGCCGCAGAGCCGCCCGCCGCCGATCCGGCCACCCGCTGACGCACTCCCCGTCCAGGTGCACCTCGCCGGCATCGGGCACCAGGATGCCGGCCAGCACGTGCAGCAGGGTCGACTTCCCCGAGCCGCTCGGTCCCATCACGGCGACCAGCTCCCCGGCGGCGACGTCGAGATCGACCCCGTCCAGGGCGGCCGTCGGACCGAAGGACAGCCGCAGCCCGCGGCCGGACAGCAGCGCGCTCATCGAGCACCTTCCTGCGCGTGGTGGGTGAGCTGCGTGCGCCAGGCGTCGAGCCGGGCGCCGGCGTCGTCGATCCAGCGCAGGTCGGCGTCGAGATGGGCGATCTCGTAGTCCGCGGCCAGCCGGCCGATAAGGTCGGCCGCGCGCCGCTCGGCGGTCAGCTCGCGCATCCGAGCCAGGTGGACCCGGCGCTGCGCGTCGAGGATCTGCTGTGCGGGACGCTCGCTGAGCAGCGCGAGGGTGACCTTGCTGAACAGCACGCTCTGCCCGTGCCCCGTCGCCGGATCGGGGGCGGCGAGCCACTCCTCCAGCCCACCCACACCGTCCGGAGTGATCGCGTAGACCTTGCGGTCCGGCCCCGCGCCGGCCTCCGTCCCCACCACGGCAGCCAGCCCGTCCCGCTGCAGCCGCTGCAACGTCGCATACACCTGGCCGAACTTGAGCGGCCGCGACCGCCCGAAGCGGCCGTCGTACTCCTGCTTCAAGGTGTAGCCATGGGTCGGACCGGGTTCGAGCAAGCCGAGAAAGACGTGAGAGACGGACATGCCGCTGGACTATACACGCTATGTGTACCTCTAGTGCTTAGTAAGCACCGGGCGCAATCGGTGGGCTACATCGAACAGCGCCCGCTGAGCCAGCCGGCCGGTGACCAGCGCGGCCAGGGCCGCCGACGCCAGCAGCATCCACATCACCACCACCTGGTAGCGGATCGCGGTCAGCGGCGGCACACCGGCCAGGATCAGCCCGGTCATCGCGCCCGGCAACGAGATCAGGCCGACCACCTTGGTCCCGTCGAGGTTGGGGATCAGTGCGGTACGCAGGGCCGTACGCAGGTGCGGGGCGAAGGCAACGTCGGCCGACAGCCCGAGGGCGAGGCGGGCCTCCACCTGCGGCCGGGCGTCGACCGCCTGCTCGCGCAGCCGGCGCAGCACCAGTGCCGACGCCTGCATCGCGCCCGACACGACCATGCCGCCCACCGGGACGATCACCCGGGCCTCGGCCGTGATGACCCGCAGGACGAGCAGCACGCCCATCGTCGAGGCGGCACCGATCGCGATCCCGGCCGTGGCACAGCGGGCGGCGAGGGGGACGCCGGCGCCGCGCCGGGCAGCGACCTGGCCGGCGACGGCGACCATCAACGCGACCCAGCCGAGCGCCCCCAGGACACCGGCGTGGACGAAGAGCACCCCCAGGATGGCGCCGACCGCCACGAGCTGTACACCGGCCCGGGCGGCGGCGATGAGCAGCTCCCGGGTGATCCCCAACTGCTGGCGCGCAGCCACCGCCGCGGCCACCCCGACGAGTACGACGGAGGCGCCGACACCTAGCCAGCTCGGCACGGCCACGGGTACCTGGGTGGCGCTCACGGGTTCCTCCTCAGATAGCGGACCTCGGCGACCTCGCCCGACTCGACGAGCCGGCCGGCGGTGAGCACCAGCACGTAGTCGGCGAGCCGATGCGCCTGCGCGGCGTCATGGCTGACCAGCACCACCGTCAGCCCCTCGGCCGCCAGCCGGCCGACGGTTTCCTCGACGGCCGCGGCGCTCCCCGCATCGAGGCTCGAGGTCGGCTCGTCGAGCAGCAACACCTCGGGTGCGACGGTGAGGGCGCGGGCCAGGCAGAGCCGCTGTGCCTCGCCGCCGGACAGTGTCGCGGTCGTCCGGTCGAGGAATTGCGGCCCGAGCCCGGTCCGGATCAGCAGGTCTGCCGCAACCGCGTCGGTGAGATCGGCGACCGCGGTCCGCAGCTCGTCCCGGACGGTGTCGGCCAGCAGGGTGGGCCGTTGCGCCACCAGACCTACCCGACGGCGCAAATCCAGTACGTCGTACTCCGTCAGCAGCCGTTTCCTGAAAGCAATGGTGCCCGAGGTCGGGTCGTCGAAGCGGTTGAGCAGCCGCAACAGAGTGGACTTGCCGGCGCCGGACGGTCCGACCAGCGCGGTGCACCGGCCACCGGAGATGGCGGCGGTGACGTCCTCGAGCAGCTGTGCCTCACCCCGGCGTACGCCCACACGGTCGAGACTGAACACGTCCGCCACGCGCCCGAGTGTTCCCTACCGCCGGAGTCGCCTCACCTGATGACGCACCGAACAGCGCGGTGCGGCACAGTGTGCCGATGCAGCTGCGCGTTTTCACCGAGCCCCAGCAAGGCGCGAGCTATGAGGACCTTTTGCGGGTCGCGCAGGCGGCCGAGCAGCTGGGCTTCGACGCCTTCTACCGCTCCGACCACCTGCAGCGAATCGGGCCGGGGGATGCCGGCGCCGGACCCACGGACTCCTGGCTCACCCTTGCGGCACTGGCCCGCGAGACCAGCCGCATCCGCCTCGGCACGATGCTGACCTCGGCGACCTTCCGGCTGCCGGGTCTCCTGGCCATCAGCGTCGCTCAGGTCGACCAGATGAGCGGCGGTCGGGTCGAGCTGGGCCTGCGCGCCGGCTGGTACGAGCGCGAGCACCTGTCGTACGGCGTGCCGTTCCCGGCGGTGACCGAACGCTTCGACCGGCTCGAGGAGCAGCTCGAGCTGATCACCGGCCTGTGGACCGCGCCGGCCGGCGAGCCCTATTCCTTCGATGGCCGTTATTACCCGCTGAAGGACTCCCCCGCCCTGCCCAAGCCGGTGCAACAGCCCCGGCCACCGGTGATCCTGGGCGGTAAGGGGCCGCGGCGCACTCCTGCTCTGGCAGCCAAGTTTGCCGATGAATTCAATGTGCCGTTCAGCGATGTGCAGACGTCGCAGCAGCAGTTCGACCGGGTGCTGGCGGCCTGCCGTAAAGCCGGTCGCGACGGGATCACGCTTTCGGTAGCACAGACCGTCGCGGTGGGACGCACCGACGCCGACGTCCGCCGGCGGCTGGACGCAGCCGGGCTCTCGCGGGAGGAGCTGGACGGGGGTCAGGGACTTGCCGGCACGCCGTCGCAGGTCGTGGAGCGACTCGGCCGCTACGCCGACGCCGGCGCGACTCGGGTCTACTGCCAGGTGCTGGATCTGGCTGACCTCGACCATCTCGAGGTGATCGCGAGCGACGTGGTTAGCCAGCTCTGACGATGACTGGTGTGTCGAGATCCACTGACCGGCTGACTCCGCGGGGAGCGATCCGCGAGCGCCGTCACCTACGATGCTCGATGGCGCCGGCGTGACCCGGCCCTCGTAGCTCAGGGGATAGAGCATCGGTTTCCTAAACCGTGCGTCGCAGGTTCGAATCCTGCCGAGGGCACACAAAGGTGCAGTCCCGTCACGCATGCGGCAGGCCTACGGGGTGCTCTCTTTGACGATGGACGCCGCTGTGGGTGACGGCCTGCTCTCGAGTTCGCCCTGCGCGCAGGGGTCAAAGGGTGTGCGGGAGCGCTCCCCCGGCTGCCACAGGCGGTCCCCCAGGTAATCAGCCGCGACGAGGCGCGCGCGATTGTGGCGGCGACGGACGAGCCGTACCGGGCGCTCGTGAAAGTGCTTGCGTGGTGCGGCCTGCGGCTGGGGGAGGCATTTGCGCTGCGCCGGCGGTCGGTCGACCTCGACGCGGGCGTCCTCACCGTGAGCGAGTCCCTGTCCGACGCGAACGGCAGGCTCTCCTTCGAGGCGCCGAAAACGCACCAGCATCGGACAATCACGCTGGACGAAGGTCTCCGTGGTGTGCTGCACCAACATCTGCTCGCCCATGTGGCACCGGGCGAAGACGCGCTGCTGTTCACCGGCCGTACCGGGCAGCCTTTGCGGGCGGCGGGCTTTAGGAACGCCGATCCTTGATGTGGCCGCCTATTTGGGCCACGCCCGAACACAGTTGACGCTCAAGCACTACGCCCGCTCCCTCGACGAGCGCGGGACATGCGCTGCCGCAGCCATCGAACTGCTGCGGACAAGCTGATGCCTCAGCACTTACAACTGCGCGGCGATCCGCTACCCGATGACGCCGTCATCGTGGTCCGCGCCGGCACGCTCGATGCCGACCGCGTACGGCGGACCGCGACCGCCAACCGCGAAGACTTCGGCTTCTTCGGTGCGGGTCACGCCCTAATCGAGGTTGTCGGCGACCAACGCCTCGAGGCATTGACCGGGGCCGGCCTCCTCATCGCCGCCATCACTCAAAGGACGGGCGATGGGAGATCGGGCTGCGGCAACATATGCTCTGCGACAGCCCTTCTTAACTTAAGGGTCTTCGGTCAACGATCGCGCTGTCGGGAGTAAACGATGAGCAGCGGTACTCGGGCCACCGTTCTGAGATATCCGGCCTGGTTGACCCCTAACGTCCGGGTCCTGTGTGGGGTCAGTTTCTTGCAGGACGCCGCCAGCGAGTTGCTGTATCCGATCCTGCCGATCTTTCTGACCGTCACGCTAGGCGCTCCGGTGGCCGTAGTGGGAGCCGCGGAAGGGGTCGCGGAGGGTGTGGCGGCTATCACGAAGCTTGCCGCGGGGCGCCTGGCTGACCGGCGGGCCCGCCGTCCACTGATCTGGATCGGCTATGGCCTCGCCGCCATCGGCAAGTTGCTCATCGCCGTCGCCACCGTCTGGCCGGTGGTGCTGGCCGGACGTTGCGTGGACCGGGTCGGAAAGGGGGTGCGAGGCGCCCCACGTGACGCGCTGCTCATGGTCGGCGCGGACCCGGCCGCGCGTGGCCGCATCTTCGGGGCTCACCGGGCGGCCGACACGGCCGGTGCGGTGGTGGGGCCGGCCATCGGCCTGGGCCTCTATGAGCTACTGGACCACCAGATCCGGCCGCTGCTGGTCATCGCGGTGCTGCCAGCGGTGCTATCTGTCGTGCTGGTGCGAGCGGTCAGGGAGGGACCCCTGCCGGCGGCGCCTTCCAGGAGAGCGGGTTGCATCGGCGAGAGGGGGGGCGTGCCGGCTCTGCAACCTGCGCCGCTGCCAGGCAGGCTTCGTGCGCTGATCGTCGTGCTAGCCGCTTTCTCCCTGGTCAACTTCCCCGATGCGTTGCTGCTGTTGAGGGCGCATGAGCTCGGCTTGTCCACCGCCGGTGTCATCGGGGCCTATGTGCTTTACAACGCCGTGTACGCCGCGGCAGCCTATCCGGCTGGGGCCCTATCCGACCGGGCCCCACGGCATGTTGTGTTCGCGGCCGGTCTGGCTTTTTTCGCCGTGGGCTATCTCGGGCTGGGCTTGGTCGGCTCACCCGGGTGGGTGTTTGTGTTGCTGCCGTTGTATGGCGGCTTCGCAGCCTGCACTGACGGCGTCGGCAAGGCGTGGGTCGCTGACTCCACTCCTCCCGGCCGGCAAGCCGGCGCTCAAGGCCTCTACCAGGGACTCACCGGAATTGCGGTCCTCGCCGCGGGGCTGTGGGCCGGGTTCGCCTGGGGAGGCACCGGACAACTGCCCCTGCTGGTCTCCGGGATCGTGGCGGCTGCGCTGGCGTTCACTTTGCTAGTGATCGGGCCCCGCCTCGCTGCAGCCCCGACACCGTGAAAGCCGGTCCAAGAAACCGCGCCTGCTTGCCGTAGCACCGGCGAGAGAAGGCCGTCGCAGGCGGATCCGGTAGATCGTCCTTCAGCCTGATGCGAGAACCCAGTGAGCTGCGACAGCCGGCTGCATGCTCCGCTTAGGTGCTTAGAAGTTGTCCGCGGCGACCCGACCAGTTCAATGAGTCGCGGACCATGTCTTCGATGGTCCTCTCCGCGGTCCAATCGAGCAGCCGGTAGGCCTTGTCGCTGCGGGTATAGCAGCCGACCACATCACCGGGCCTTGGGCCTGACTCATGCACGTCGGGGGCGCCACCGACGACAGTTTGGAAGGACGACACGAGTTCTCTCACGGTGACGCCGCTCCCGGTGCCGAGGTTCAGTACCTCATTTCCTCGATCGTGGGGGAGCACCTCGTCGAACCGTTGCAACGCCAATACGTGGGCTCGAGCGAGGTCCCATACGTGGATGTAGTCCCGGATCGCTGACCCGTCCCTGGTCGGCCAGTCGATCCCGGTGATGGTGAACCGTTGTCCGGTCTGGTGGGCCTCGATCAGTTTTCCCATGGCGTGCGTGGGCGCGGGGTCTTGCGGGCCGGTTCGCAGTTGTGGGTCGGCTCCAATCGGATTGAAATAGCGCAATGACAGGGCGCGAAGTGGATGAGCGACCGCCGCGTCGGCGAGGATCCTCTCGACCATGATCTTCGTAGCGGCGTAGGGGCTTCGGGGGGCCAGGGCAGAGGCCTCGTCGACAGCGAGATCTGGCCCAGGCTGATACACCGACGCTGACGAGCTGAAAATTAGCCGCCCGCACCTGTTACGCAAAAGATGTTCGACCAGGTCCACCGTCTTGCCGACGTTGTTCCGATAGTAAAGAAGTGGCTGCGAGACCGATTCGGGCACCACGATTCGGGCCGCGCAGTGCACCGTGCTTTCGATGTCAGGGTGGTCGGCAAAGATTCGGTCCAACAGCGCCCCATCGGCAATATCTCCATGGTAGAACGTGCGTTCGGCGACAAACTCAATCCGGCCGGTGCTCAGATCATCGAGGATCACCGGAGTCACACCAGCGTCCAAGCAGGCAGATGCCACGGTGCTGCCGATGAACCCCGCTCCACCCGTCACCAGTGTCTTCACGAGCCCTCCAGCCTTGGTTCTCCCACTTGTCGGTGAACTTGCCACAGCACCGCGACCAACCTGGTCATGTGCCACGCGGGAGGTAGCCCGTGCGCACTACCGCCGCCCACAAAGGGCACGCCAGGACAGAGGGTGAAACCAGGCCCCATGATGTGAGCCGATGGCGGGGGCAAAAGTGGCGCACAGGTGGCTCAGATAAGGGCAGATTTGGCGATCACCACCCCGTGGCCGGGCCGGTGATCGCACTCATGCCACAAGAATCGGGCCGGGTCCGCCGGTCATCTGCTACCTGCGGCGGCCGTTACCGGGGTTTCCGGCAAGATGGCTCCCATGCCAACGTATAGTTCCTCGAACTGGGCGAGAGTGGCAGTCACGTCGTGACGACGGGCAATATCCCGACTGGCGCGGCCCATCCGGCGGCGGACATCCGGTGCGGTGAGCAGGGCCACGGCATGGGAGGTGAGCGCGCCGATGTCGCCCGAGTTGTAGAGGTGGCCATTGACGCCTGGGTGTACTAGGTGTGGCAAGGCCATGGCGGCGGCGGCGATGATCGGTAGGCCGGAAGCCATGGCCTCCAGTGTGACCAGGCTCTGCAGCTCGGCGACACCGGGCGAGGCGCAGACGTCGGCGGCTGCGTAGACGTCGGGCAGTTGCTCGTCGGGAACGAATCCCAGGAAGTGCACGTGCTCGGCCACTCCGAGCCAGCCCGCCATCGCCGCGAGTCCCGCCCGTTGGGTGCCCGTGCCGACGAGAACGAGCTGGGCGTCGACGTGCAAGCGAATGGCGGGTAGGGCGGTTACCAGTTCGTGCGCATGTTTCTCCTTGTCCAGACGGCCGACGAACAGCAACGTGGGCTGATCGGGTAGCCCGAACAGTCCCGCCGTACGCCCGGCTGGGTTGTGACTTTGGAAGCGGTCCAAGTCAATGCCGCAGGAGATGGCCCTGACCGGCGGGTGTAGCCCACGGCCGCGAATAAGTTCGGCAGCTATCGGGGTGGGGGTGGTGATCTGGTCAGCGTTGTTGAACGTTCGGGTGAAGTCCCGCCAGGCTATGCCGCAGGCCCAGCGCCGGGCTGCGGGCGGGATGTGGGCGTAAGCGATCAAGTTGTCCGGCATGAAGTGGTTGGTGGCTACTAGCGGAAGCTGCACGCCTCGGGTGGCACGCAGCAGCGCCCGGCCGATCGGGAAGTGACCTTGAACGTGGACGATGTCGGGCGCGACGGTATGCAACGCCGCCCGCGCGCCACGGCCGGCCAAAGGTGGAGGGCAGATCCGGAAGGTGGGGTGCACAGGCGTGCCTACCGAGCGGAGCCGATGCACAGTAACTCCTTCCTCGATACCACTGCTGGGAGGTCCATCGGTGCTGGGGCAGACCACGTGCACCTCGTGTCCGCGTAAGGTGAGCCCCGTTGCCAGGCGGTAGGTGAAACAGGCGGCGCCATTGACGTCGGGATGATAGGTATCGGTGCCTATGAGGATTCGAAGCCCCCGTCTCCGAGTGGCTGGTTCGGCTGAGCCGGCGTGGAATCGGAACGTGATCACGAGCTCTCTCCTGATGCGGGGGCTGAGGGCTGGAAGCGGCGGCGGCGTTGGCGACCGACTGGAAGGATTGTCAGGTCCCGATGGGTTTTCAAGGATAACCTACAGTGTGTAGGATCTTGGAGGCTGCGTGAAAGGGACCGGTTAGCTCAGCAGGTGGGGCAGCACCCCGCCTCGATCGGTAGGCTTCACGCCTGAAGATCTCGGCCCTTTGGGACGGCCGGGCTGGGGGCCACACGCGTCACGCGCAATGCCGGGCGTGGTAGCCAGGCGTGGGTCCGGGTTTCGGCTGCGGCCGTGAGAACGGCACCTGTGAGTTCTCACGACGACGTGCTGCTGTGTGCCTTCGTCCTGATCTCGCGCCGCGTCGAGGAGAAGCGTTGCCGTCTCGTTGCCTAACGACACGTACCTCTGGCGCCGCGCCTGGCGTGCCGTGCCCCTACAAGATGTAGGGTTTCCTCGGAATATCGACGGCGACCGGGAGATGTCAGCCGATGGGTGACGACGCGTTGGACGACCGGTTGCACCGGGCGGTAGGTCAGTCTGGTAGCGCTACCGGGCTCTTCGACGCGCTGCTCCTCGGCGTCGCCACCGCCTTGGTTGTCGTCACATTCGCCATCACCGGCGTGGCCAAATGGACCGGGGTCCACTTGGTCGCGGGCGAGCGGCTGCATTTGTTGATCGCGGCGATGGCGGTCGGCGGTGGGATCGCCGGCGTCCACCGTCTCGGATCGCACGGGGCGTCCCGCAACGGCCGCACGTGAGGAACCAACCCCAGTACCGAAGTCTCGTTTCTCGGCGGCGGTTGTCAGGGAGACCCGCCGTTGAGCTCTCCGCTTTGGCCTCAGCTGTGCTGATCCTGCACACCGCCCCCGCCTTGACCGCCATCGGCCCCTTGCGCCGGGTCGGATGGCCCGGCCTCGCCGGCGTAGGAATACCCGGCGGGGTCGCGCTGACCTTCGACGATGGACCGGACCCGCACGGCAGCCCTGCCGTATTGGCGGCGCTAGCCGAACTAGGCTGGTCTGCGACTTTCTTCATGCTCGGCTCGCAGGTCGCGCGTTACCCTGACGTCGCGCGGTCCATCGCGGCTGCCGGCCACGAAATCGGCGTGCATGGATACCGCCACCGAAACCATCTGCTCTGCTCGCCATCGGCGCTGCGTTCGGATCTGCGGCAGGCCCGGGATCTGATCGCAGATGTCACCGCTACCGCACCGCGGTGGTTCCGGCCGCCGTACGGAGTCCTGAGCACAGGGTCGCTGGCCGCTGCCCGCGACGTGGGTCTGACCGCGGTGTTGTGGACCGCCTGGGGCCGGGACTGGACACGCACCAATCCGGAGACGATCACCTCGACGGTTCTCGCTGGCCTGCGGGAGCGCGGCACGATTGTGTTGCACGACTCCGACTGCACCGGCACCGCAGGGTCGTGGCGGAACACCGCACAGTGCCTGCCGCTCCTGGCCGGACGTCTCGATGCCCAAGGCTGGCAGGTCCGCACCCTGAGCAAGCACCTGTGCGGCTGAGATGCTGGCCGGCGGTGCCGCGCTGCTCGCCGCCGTCTGTTTTGCGGTGGCCAGTGTGCTCCAACACCGGACAGCCGCTCGCTCACCGGCCGCAACGGGGCTCGGTGTGGGCCTGCTGTTACACCTCGCCCGCCGCCCGACCTGGCTGTTCGGTCTCCTGGCTAGCGCAGGTGGACTGGCCCTGCACGCCTTTGCGTTGTCCGCCGGCCGGCTCGTTATCGTCCAGCCGTTGCTGGTGTGCGGGATGCTGTTCGCCTTGCCAGCCAGTGTCCTGCTGGACCGGCGCCGACCCAGCCTGTGGGAGTGGTCTTACGCGGGTGTCGTGGTGACCGGCCTGGCGGTGTTTCTGGTCGCGTCGAACCCTGCGGCCGGCACTGCCTTAGCCGATCGTGGAATCCTCGGCGCGGCTACCGCCGTCGGCACCGCCGCCGCCGCCGTCGCAGTGCTCCTGGCCGGTACCACGGGTAGGCGGCAACGTGCGGCGCTGCTCGGCCTGGCCGGTGGGATCGGTTTCGGCTTGACCGGGGCGTTGCTCAAGCAGGTCGTCGACCAGGCCGGCAGCGCCCCGCTCGAGCTGCTGACCACCTGGCCGGCGTACGCCCTGGTGGTCAT
>JAABUL010002988.1_pt1 | contig 26397 bp, 3 predicted proteins | sample 5559151 | NCBI WGS metagenome assembly JAABUL01 (sample SAMN10711876, study PRJNA513368) | rock metagenome | isolation source: Antarctica rocks | place: Antarctica: Victoria Land, Pudding Butte sud | reverse complement strand
CGAAACTACTTCCACCAACAAGCAACCCCACCCAAGCACTTGTGCATCAACCAGCCAAGCCACCTTTCTCTTCCCACATCGTCCACCCCATACACAATGCCCTCTTCAAAGCGCCCACCATCCAAACCCCCACAACCCTCCACCCAAAGGCCCCAGCTCTCCCAACGACGGCGCTCCGACGAAAACAGCATCCCCGGTCCCGCCTTCTTCTCCCTCCAGTCCTACCTCTTTAACCCCCTCTTCCAATCTCTCATCCCCTTCGGCCTCCAAGACCACATCATCCACATCGTCCGCACCGCAGAGCGCCAACCCCCAGCACCCACAGAACCAGAGATAAACGTCCTCGTCAAGCAAAAAATTCCATTAGAAAATCACGCACGAACAGAGATCCGCTGCTGCACGTGGAATACGATTGGGGAGTTCAAGGGGAAGGTGGCTGTGCAGCTGGGGTTGGGGGTGGAGGGTATGGTGCTGAGGCGCTGGGCAGTCGAGCCGGGCTTGAATGATGGGTTGATGTTGGGGGATTATGAGATCGTTGATGGGTCTTCGCTGGATATGGAGATCATCACAGGAGATAGCTTGGATCTGGACGTTGGCGAGGGGGTTGTGGACTCGTCAAAATCTCCCTAGGCCAATTATCTTCCCCGGTGTCAGCGCAAGGGTACTCCATCAAAGCCGGCATCGATAGGCCAGGTTCTCTCAAAACACAAGTCCAGGGCGCCCCTCTAAGTAGTAATCCCTTTGCCCCCGCTTCATTGGGGAATCCCACGCTTCTAGACACCCACTCGCTCTATACTGGATTTCCATAACTCAACCATAGGGACAGAACCACCCATGATCTCGCGACGCTGTACATAACGCGGTACAAGCCTGTGCACCAACCACACATCGCACCGTAGGACGAGTCAGCTCTATAAGCGTGCTGATTCCCCTGCCGTCTTGATTTGAACAATATATTTTTAATTAAAACCACTCATCTCCGTCATTCGTGGCGTAGTTTGTAGATCTGTAGTGTGTAAACCTGTAGGCTGTAAATCGTAATCCGTAAATCGTAATTTTATGAGGTCGATCCTGCGTCCCGGGGTTCGATTCTCGACGAGGGCATTTTTTTTGGGCAATTTCCGGCTCATTGGCTTTGTGCATTTGAAATGGATGTGAGACATCAGAAGAGGGACTGGCTACCGCTTGTGTTGTGGGCTATCAGAAGTATATGTAGTGCTTGGTTAGACGGGCACAGCGACAGTCTGCTTCATTGAAGCTTAGCCACACGAGAACTGGCGATGGGACTACCACCAAATCCAGAGGATGTTTTCCTTGCAGGTGTCGATATGCAAGTTCACGCAGCGTGCTCCAAGTGGAGACGTAATCGAAGTGCCGTAGGACTCCGTACGCAATGAACATGAAAATCGTGCTTCTCGATCGGCCCGCCTAGTACGGATGGCTCCCAGGCCTCTGAGCAGGTCCTGGGCCACCTGCAGTAGGCCGTTCGGGCAGCGCGTACTTGGCGGGTTGATCCCCCAAATTTCGACATAATTTTCTTCAAATTTGTTGAAATTATTCCTCTACCAATATAAGACTTTTGATATCGCAAAACTAGATCTGAATTCGCAAAACATATACGAGTCTACTATTGAATTTGCGAAGCTAGAAGTCTAAAACTAATAGTTAGAATAATTAAACTAAGATTCTAGATTTGATTAATTGTTTATCTCTTGCTTAATAGTAGTTATTTAGTTTCGCAAAACTAACACTAGTTTCGCAAAAGATATATATATCTAGATGTAGTTTTGCGAAGCTAGAAGTCTAAAACTAATAGTTAAAATAATTAAAATAAGATTCTAAGTTTAATTAATTTTTAGCTTTTGCTTGATAGTAGCTATTTAGTTTCGCAAAACTTATACTAGTTTTGCAAAAGATATATATATCTAGATATAATTTTGCGAAACTAGAAGTCTAATATTCTAATAAATATATTATATTTTTTAATTTAAATTAATATCTATTGTTTCTCTATTAAATAAAGATTTTTTACTTCGCAAAATTAAACTTAGTTTCGCAAAGATTATACAAATCTTAATTTAATTTTGTAAGACTAAAAGTTCAAAATTTAATTATATATATAGAAATAGTATCTATAAATTTTCTTCTATCTACTTCTCTTTAAGAATAATACTTGAAGATTTGCAAAAATAGTTTTAATTTCGTAGAATATTGTTACGCTGCTACTTTCTAAGAGATCTTAGATAATATCAGAGAGAATTGTACTTGTTGAAGAGATCTGTAGATATCTTCAGACAATACAAGCAATTACTTGATAACAAAAATTGCAGCTAGATATAGCAATAACAATAAATAAGAACTTATCTTAAGTTGAACACAATTTATAAGAAAATTGTGTTCGAAAATCTATATACTGAATAAGATTTTTTTTGCTCTTTTTGCTTTTTTGCAGAGCAAAAAAAGCAAGTCTCTATATTTCTGTTGTTTTCTCGAAAAACAAAAAGAGCAGTACTTCTTGTATTTTTTTACAGAACTATAAAAATATATACAGCTATCTGTTTCCGGTGCTACATACTGTGTGTAGACTATATACTGACGTAGACTTGTAATACTATTTTTTCTTTTTTTAGATTTTTGTTCCGAAAGCAAACTTTAATATATTTTGTGTCAAGTTCAAAATTTCTTTCTATTAATGTTGTTTTATTCAAATTGCAGAATTTGATATTTTTTGTATTGCAATACGTTTCTGTTATTAATATATTCGCTTAAGCAAACAATATCGTATTGCAAAGAATTCCGATAAATATATAAAGTATTTTTGCAGTAACTGTCTGTACAATCTGACACTTCTGAATATTGTTCGATAGCGCTGTCTTGAGAAACAGTGTCGAAAACTAAAAAAAAAAATTTGTAAAACAAATATAAAACAGCAACAGCTATTTTGTCAATTTGACTATCTAAAAGAGAAACAACAAACAATAATAAATAGCAAGCTGAAAAATCTGAAAAAAATAGCTCTATTAAGCTTTTTTGTCGATTTTTTTTTTCTGAGTTCTCTGATTAATATAGTTTCGGAACAGATTGTCTTCTTCAATATTATAGAAAAATAGTTGTTTATTTTTTTAATTTTTTTTGACGGAATTGCTGCAAACAATATTGACAGTACTTCAAATTCTTAATAGATTTTTAAGTGTTTTCAGAGATAGAATATCTCTTCTATTTGACAAAATATTTCTGACTCTTCTGTTGTAGAATTTTTTCGATTTCAAACTGTTCTTTTTTCTGTTAATAGAAATAAAAGATATTCTGTAAAAATATAATTGAATCTGCTAATTTCAACAATAATATATAAAATACTGAAAATACTCTGACGTTCTTAAATAAATCGAGTTTGTAGTTAACTGATTTTTTAGTTTTTTTGACAAAAAACAATTCGATTTTGATATAGTTTAATTTCTTGTTTAATTTTTTTGTTCTGAGATTTTTTGTAAGAAAATATATTTTATCTTTTTTTTTCAGCTAAAATATCGTTTTTTGTTTTCTGTTTTAATACTGAATCGATTTTTTTTGTATTTCTAAAATATTGTTATATATTTTTTTCAGTATTACTACTTTTTCGATAGCTGACTGCGCAGACAGATATATACGTTTTTTTTCGAAAAAATTTGATTTTTTGCTATAGTTAACAAAGAATAAAGTTATTTTAGTAATATCCGAAATTTTTGTATTGAGTGTCAGTTGTACTATAGATAGAAATAATATTTAATTACTATAAATATTGTTAATATAGTATTTCAGATACTATTTAAAACTCTGATTTGTTTTTTCTGTCTGACTATTTGTAACCGAATAATAGACAGTAGATATTCGAAGTTTTGTATCTAATATTGAGAAAAATATTTTTTAATAGTTAGATATAAAAAGCTTGTCTCTGTTACTGATTAGTCTTTTAAATATACTGTAGTACTGTATAAGTCGATTCAATATAATATATTTCAATTGTTCTGCAATAAACTTTTTTTTGTATACAATAATATATAAGTACTTGATAAATTTATTAACTATTATTAGTATCGAATTATATCTGTTTTTAGTTGCTGAGTCTGTCGACTTGAACAATTTGATAATAAAATTTATTGTAATTTTATTCTATAGCAATTCAAATAGCTTCTGATATTGAATTTTGCTATAGTTTGCGTGCATATTATATTTATTCTGCTAATAGCTAAAATATTGTTTAATATATATCTCGACAGTTTGTTTTATCTGTAAAAACTGACAATACTAATATAAAAACTGAAGAATTTTTGTTACTTTCAAGTATTCTTGCAGTAATTTGTTATAGTACTTTTTTATATATTTGTCGATCTTGTTAATAGATATCTGAAATTTTTCTTTTTCTATTAAAAATTTTTCTGTATTGTCTCGAAGTATTTGTAGTATAATATTTAGTTTGTATTTGTTTGCTGATAATAATTTGTTTTTATTAATTTTAAATATACTGTAATTAAACAATTTTTTTGTTTCTATATAATTATTTTTTCTGCTAAATATATTTGTTCTGCTATTATTTTTGTCTGAAATATACTGTATTCTGAATTTGTACTATTTAAATTTTTCTGACTATTATATTTGTTTTCTGTTAAACTGTTTTGTAGTAGTAAAGTATACAAGATTTTTGTAATTTGTAAAAATTGTAAATTCTGATAATTCTTCTGTATATACTTTTTATAATTTTAAAAAAACTACTATAGCAAGTAATTTTTTATTGTAAATATTATAGTTCTGTTCGACTGACAAAAGTTTTCTCGAAAAATATATTACTGAATACTATATATTTTTATATTTTTAACTAAAATATATATCGATAGCTAGATCTGATGCGTCGATTTCAATTCTGCTTAATAACTGTAAATTGTATATTTTTAATATTAATTTTTTTAAATATTCTAGTTTAAGATTCTGAAATAATTTCTCTTCTGCAGATTTTTATAATTATAGTATATTCTTTTTTGTAAGATTTGTCAGTAATATTGTATTTACTGAATAGTTTTTGATAAATTTCTTGTTGTAGTTTATAAAATTCAGAAAAAATTGCACTTTTTTTATATTTATTGATAATTTCTATTTTCTAACTGCTTGTAGCTTCTCGGAATTTATATATATTTTATATTGTTTAACAACAAATTCGAGAAAATCAATTTTCTCTCGGTAAAATTTGTATTTCTCTAACTTAAAATATAAATTTCTTATATTCAGATATTCCAATACTTTAAAAATATAGCTAATATATTTTTTCAAGATTTTCGAGTAAATTATAATATTGTTCAAATATACTATAACAAATCGATTCAGATATTGTTGTAGTATATTATTAATTATTTTCTGATATATTGTCGAAATATTTGTAAATTCGAATAATATTATTGTATATTTGTATAATCTATATTGTATACAAAAAACTATTTTTTATTTTTTTTCTGTTTTTATTCTAATCTGATTGTACGTTTCTTGTAAGTTCAGTTTAATAAAATATTTTGTTTCGAATAGTCGATTCTGAAACTTGCTAATATTAAATAGTAAATATCGATTCTTAACTGTAATATTGTTTAGTTTTCGATAATCGATATATAGACAAAAAGTTCTATTTTTTTTTAATATAAAGAGAATCGAATATTCTGTCTGTAATTGAAATTTTTTAATAAATTTTTTTTTTGTTTTCTGTCAGATATTCGCGAAGTATTTTGAGTTTTTTCTCGAATAGAATATATATAAATTTAAATATAAACTGTTTATCTGATTTAAATTTGATTTTGTAATTTTACAATTAATATTTAGAGAGAGTTTCTGTTGTTTTCTTTTCTTAAAATAGATATTTTTAACTGTTGTATATTTGTAATATATATTTTAGCGATTTTTTCGCTGTATCAGATAGTTCAAGATTTTCAGAAAATTTGTAATTTTTTTTATTTATTCTGATTTTATAATTTAATTGATTTCTGTCAGTATCTGTCGAGTCGAACTCTGTTAGATTATTTTTTTGCAAAAATACAAGTTTGCTATTTGCAATCGATTTTTAACTCAATCTTTTATTTATTATCGAACACTGTCGATATATAGATTAAATATAAATTATATAATTATATTGTATAAATCTGAATATTTGTGTATTTCAGTCGACTTCTGAATTGTACTGCTTTAATTAAGATATTTCTAGAACAATATTGTAAATAACTATTTTTACTATATTAAAAATTAGTTTTTTGTAATATTGCTGAATAGCTATCGATAGTAATTTTGTTTTTCTATCTATTTTTTTATTTTTATCGAATAATAGATTTCTATCTACAATTACTAGATTGTATGCGTCAGACTTTTTTTGAGTAAAATATTTTTTCTTCTTAATAAGAGTTCTAACTATAAAATTATCTGTTGTATCAGAATCGATTATTGCAGTAAATTGACAGTTATTAATTTTAACTGATATAATAAAATATTGTACATATACTGTTAAGTTTAGTTGCTGCTGTTAAACTAATATATTGTATTTCTCTGATATATTTTTTATCAAGAAATTTGAATTTTTCTCTGTTTTTGTGCTGCAATTTCTGTTTCGAATATCTGTTTGCGCTGAGCTTTTTTCTGTTGTTGTTTGAAAATAAATAGTTTTCTAGAAAACTATTCAGATTCTTTTTTGTTTTTTATATAAGTTTAACAGAAGTTGTTGTAGTATTCAGTTCAACTGAGTATTGTATATTTTTTGATTTTCTCTATTTTTTCTCGGAATAGACTTATACTGCTCAGTTATTGTTCGATTTTATCGAAAATTTCTTTTTCGATAATAGTGTCGCTTTCTAGCGCTTTTTTGCATTTGTCTACAATTTAATTAATCTGTTGTTTCTTCGATAAACTAACTAAAATTTTAAGATATTCTGTAATATTGTCTAGATATTTGTAAAAGTTCTTTTAGCTATATTTGTTGTCTGAATCTGTTACTGAATAAAAATATAGTATTTTTAATTGTTTTGTTTTTATAATTTTATTAAGTATTTAATTAATTTTCTGTATAGATACAAATATCTTGTCTAATAATATTCTATCTAGAATTTTCTATAACTGATCTGAATTTTCTATCAGATAGTAGTTGTTGTTCAATTTAATCTCGAGAGTATTTGTTTCTGTATTGATTTGTTTTCTGATATTGTTCTAACTATCAAATATCTTTTTTAATATAGTATTAATCTGTCGACAATCTATCAAGTTTTGTAATTAATAATTTTTTGCGAAATAATTCGATTTGCTATATAAATAGTATATTTTCTGAAATTTGTTATTTTGTTTTTTTCTAGAATTCTTTTTTTTATATTGCTGAGTAAAATTCAGTTTTATAGATACAGATTTACAATAGTCGGAATTACTGTATTTCTGATTAAAACAAGATTTTTTCTGCTGATATTCGATTATTAATTCAAAAAAGATTTCTGTTTTTTCTTGAAATTGATTGTATTTTTTTTCTATAGTTTTTTTATACAGTTTGTTGTCGAGATCGATAGCTACTTCGATAAAATCGAATATATTGCTGATACTTTTTTTATTATATATAATTTTGTTTTTTAGATTGTTCTTTAGATCTCGTCAAAACATTATTATAAATACAATATTGTTTTATTCGATTAGATTGATATATTTCTGAAATCTAGCTGCATAGTCTGCTGCAAAAATTTGTTGAGTTAGATACTAAATTATTTTTTTTGCAATTTGTTTTTTGTTAGATATTTTAAAGATTCTTCGAAGCTTTTTTTTAAAATTCTTCAGATACTTTTGTAAATTTAATTTAAATTAATATTGAATTTTTTCTCTGAGAAATATCGATGCGAAAATTGTCTTCTGATTTGCTGAAACAGAATAGAAAATAAAATAGATATTTATCTGTATAAATCAGTTTTTCAGACCGGTGCAATTTTTATAGTAGATATCAGATTTGTTGATTCTGATTTTGTCAATTTTATCAATAGAGAGTCGACATAGTACTGATAAACTAGTGCTCGAAATAGAGATACGTTGATCTGATACAGATATTCTTAAAGTATTTAAAATGTTATGCTGCTACTTTCTAAAAGATTTTAGATAATATCAGAGAGAATTGTACTTGTTAAAGAGATCTGTAGATGTTTTCAGACAATACAAACAATTATTTGATAACAAAAATTGCAGCTAGATATAGCAATAACAATAAATAAAAACTTATTTTGAGTTAAATACAATCTATAAAAGAGTTGTGTTCGAGAATCTATATACTAAATAAGATTTTTCTTGCTCTCTTTGCTTTTTTGTAGAGCAAAAAGAGCAAGTCTCTATATTTCTGTTGCTCTCTCGAAAAACAAAGAGAGCAGTGCTTCTCGTGCTTTTTTGCAGAGCTGTAAAAGCATATGCAGCTATCTGTTCCCGGTGCTACATACTGTGCGTAGGCTATATACTGGCGTAGGCTCGTAACAAATATATTTAAAACTATATTTGAATTTGCGAAACTAGAAATCTAATATTCTAGTAAATATATAGAAGTTAATTCTATAAACTTAAATTAATTTTTTCTTTTTCAAATATAGACTTTATGCTTCGCAAAATCAAATCTAGTTTCGCAAAGATTATATAAGTCTTATTTTAGTTTTGCAAGACTAAAAGTCTAATAATTAGTTATACAGATAGAAATAAAATCTTTAAATTTTCTTCTACTTGCTTCTCTTTAAGAATAGCACTTTAAGTCTTACAAAAATAACTCTAAATTCGTAGAATATACTTAAAATTATACTTGATTTTGCGAAACTAAGTATCTAATATTCTAATAGATATATACAATATAGTATTTTAATTTTTCTTTAATTGTTTTTGATTATTCAATATATAGTTTTTGCTTCGCAAAACTATCTATACTTTCGCAAAATATATATTGAACTAATATTAATTTTGCGAAAGTAAAAGTCTAATAATTTATAAGATATATAGGAATTTAAAATTTCAATTTTGTTTTATTAATTTTAACTATTTAAAATAGATTTTCTGCTTCGCAAAACTAATTATACTTTCGCAAAATATATATTAAACTAATATTAATTTTGCGAAAGTAAAAGTCTAACACTCTATAAGATATGTCAAATTTTAATTTTAATTTTTTTTTTATTAATTTTAACTATTTAATATAAATTTTTTGCTTCGCAAAACTATCTATACTTCCGTAAAGTAAAAACTAAATTAATTTTAATTTTGCGAAAGTATAAGTCTAATATTCTAGAAAATATATAAAATATAATATATTAATTTTTGTCGAATTGTTTTTAATTATTAAGTATAGAGTTTTTGCTTCGCAAAATCAATTATACTTTCGCAAAATATATATTAAACTAGAATTAACTTTGCGAAAGTAAAGCTCTAATACTTTATAAGATATATAAAGTTTTAAATTTTAAATTTTGTTTTATTAATTTTAACTATTTAATATAAGTTTTTTGTTTCGCAAAACTAAATATACTTTCTTAAAGTAAATACTAGATTAGTACTAATTTTGCGAAAGTAAAAGTCTAATATTTTACAAGATATATAAAATATAATATTTTAATTTTTGTTTAATTGCTTTTTGATTATTAAGGAAAGAGATTTTGCTTCGCAAAATTATCCATATTTTCGCAAAATATATATTAAACTAAGATTAATTTTGCGAAAGTAAAACTCTAATATTCTATAAGATATTTTAAATTTTAAATTTTAAATTTTGTTTTATTAATTTTGACTATTTAATATAGATTTTTTGCTTCGTAAAACTACATATACTTTTTCAAAGTAAATACTAGGTTAATTATAATTTTGCGAAAGTAAAAGTCTAATATTCTACAAGATATATAAAATATAATATTTTAATTTTTGTTTAATTGTTTTTAATTATTAAGTATAGAGTATTTGCTTTGCAAAACTATCTATACTTTTGCAAAATATATATTAAACTAGAATTAGCTTTGCGAAAGTAAAACTCTAATATTCTATAAGATACAAAAAATATAATTTTTTAATTTGCGTTTTTTAATTTTAATTATTAAATAAAGAGTTTTCGCTTCGCAAAACTAAGTATACTTTCGCAAAATATATTCGAAACTAGATATAATTTTGCGAAACTAAAAGTCTAATACTCTAGTAGATATATAGAATTTAAAAGTCTAAATTAATTTTTATTGTTTCTCTATTAAATATAAACTTATAGCTTCGCAAAGCTAAATTTACTTTCGCAAAATATACAAGAAATTAGATATAGTTTTGCGAAAGTAGAGATTTAATATTAAACTATATATAGAAAAACCAAATTTTTAGAATTGATTCTTTTTGCTTCTTTATTAAATATAGACTTTTAACTTTATTAAACTAGATATAGTTTTGCAAAACTTATACAAAACTAGATACAATTTTGCGAAGCTTTATATCTTATACTAGAGTAGATATCTAAAGTCTAATATCTTGTACTTATTATATTATTTCTCTATTAGATATAGACTTTTTGCTTCGCAAAATTAGATCTAGTTTTGTAGAATATACGCAAAACTATAGTTAATTTTGCGAAACTATAAGTGTAATACTTTAATTAACTTTTAAAAATTCAAAATAGAAAATTATATTTAGTATTTCTCTATTAATAATAGACTTTTTAGTTCGCAAAAATAAATCTAATTTCGCAAAGTATATATAAGTCTATATACAATTTTGCGAAAGAAGAAGTTTAATATTTAATAATATACAAGAAAATTATATCTTTAAATTTTGTTTCTTTTATTTCTCTATTAAATGTTAACTTTTAGCTTCGCAAAACTAGTTTTACTTTCGCAAAGTATATATAAAACTAGATACAATTTTGTTAAGCTTTAAATCTAAAATTAAGTAGATATATAAAATTCAATATTTTATACTTATTCTTATTAGTTTTCTATTGGATATAGAATTTTTGCTTCGCAAAATTAATATTAGTTTCGCAAATTATATATAAATTATTAATTCTTTTGCAAGTCTAATTGTCGAATAAGTAATTAAATAGAAGAAATTTATTCTTAAAGTTAAATTTTATTATTTCTTATTAGAAGAGAGACTTTTTGCGTCGCAAAACTTTATTCTAGTTTCGCAAAAGATATATAAAACTAGATATAATTTTGCGAAACAAAAAGTCAAATATAGAATTAACTATATAGAATTTATATTTCTACTTTTTAATTTATTTATTTTCTATACAAGAGAGACTTTTAGCGTCGATAAACTTAGATCTAGTTTTGCAAAGTATTTCTTAATCTATATATAATTTTGCGCAAGTAGAAGTTTAGTATTAAATTATATATAAGAAAACTAAATCTTTAGAATTTTTTCTTTTTTATTTTCTATCAAATTTAGACTTTTAGCTTCGCAAAATTAGATATAGTTTTGCAAAACTTATATAAAGTTAGATATAACTTTGCGAAACTTTATATCTTATATTAGAGTAAATATATAAAGTTTAATATTCTTTATTTAATATTATTATTTTGCTATTTAATATAGATCTTTTGCTTCGTAAAACTAATTTTTGTTTCGCAAAATAAAGATAAAACTACTATTAATTTTGCGAAAACAAAATTCTGTTATTTAACTAATTAAACAAGAGTTTATATTTTTAGTTTAATTTTAATATTACTTTACTAATAAAGAGTTTTTACTTTCGCAAGATATAGTTCTATTTTTATAATAAATACGTGAAATACTATATTAACTTTGCGAAAGCAAAATTCTATTATTCAACTAATTAAACAAAACTTCAAATTTTTAGTTTAATTTTAATATTATTTTACTAATAAAAGACTTTTAACTTTCGCAAAATATACTTCTATTTTCGCAAATAATATACGAAATACTATACTAACTTTGCGAAAGCAAAAATCTATTATTTGATTAATTAAACAAAAGTTTAAATTTAATTAAATTTAAATTTTACTTTACTAATAAAAGATTTTAACTTTCGCAAGAAATAGTTCTATTTTCGAAATAGATATATAAAATATTATATTAACTTTGCGAAAGTAAAAGTTTAATATTTAATTAGTTAAACAAAAGTCTAAATTCAAATTTTAATTTTAATACTATTTTACTAATAAAAGACTTTAACTTTCGCAAGATATAGTTCTGTTTTCGCAATAGATATACGAAATAATATATTAACTTTGCGAAAGCAAAAGTCTATTATTTAATTTATTAGATTAAATTTTTTAGTTTAGTTTTAATATAATTTTACTAACAAAAGACTTTAACTTTCGCAAGAAATAGTTCTATTTTTGCAAAAGATATACGAAATATTATATTTAATTTGCGAAAGCAAAAGTCTATTATTTAATTAATTAAACTAAATCTTTACTTTTTATTTTAATTTTAATATTATTTTACTAATAAAAGACTTTAACTTTCGCAAGATATATATAATGTTATAGCGCTTCCGACGCGCTAGCGCCTTAGGATATGGCAGGGCATGTAATTCCGAATGTCTATAGAAGTTCCAAATAACATAGCACTTCTTTCTAATTAGATAGCAAGAAATAGACTCGCACATTATAGCAAGTATTAAATAAAAAGAAAACTTGTTTTTTATTATTTTTTAACAATTAGTTCTATTATTATCTACTCTATATAATTAAGATATAGTAATACAAATCTATTATATTTTTTATTTTTTATATCTTAGTATATTAGCAAGAAACAAATACGCTTGTATTTTATAATTCTAATTGTTCTATCTTTCGAAAAAAAAGACTTAAAATATAATAGTATTATATTAAACTATAATAGTTTAAATTACAATAATTATTTAATTATTAAATTAGAGTTTAAAAACTTTAATATTTCTTAAAACAACAATTGTTTACAAAATATTAATAAAAATAATTCTTGTTAATATAATAATAGTAAAAAAGAAAACTTAATTATAATTAGAATTTCTACTTTATATTAGTAAATAAAAACTTTAATAACAAAGATTTAAAATTTGCAAAATACTTAGTAGACTTAAACTATAATAATCGAACAAACAAACTTTTAAATTTCTTAGTTTGTTATTATATTATTATTAATAATATTTAAGTTTCTAAAATTTAAAAAGCTAAAATTGTACAAAAATTAAAATATAAAAAAGTATATTATTTAATTTCGAAAAATTAAAATTAATATAATACAATTCTCGATATACTTTATTACAAATAAGAACAAAATTCTCTATTATATATTATTTTTAAAAAACAATATTGTTATTTAATAATATTTAAAAATAAGTAATAGCACTAAATTAAAGAGCAAGACTTTTAAAGAATTTAAAAAATTTCTATTAAATTTAATAGTTAATTCTATTAATTGTTGTTTTCTTATCTACAAAAGATAAGAAATTGTTAGACAAAAATTAGATTAAAAAATAATTATTTTTAAAAGATATTTAGATAAGCTAGAAATTTATTTAGTATTACTTTTAAAAAAGTATAAAATTTATATATTTCTAACTAAATTAAAGTCGAATCTAAAAATAAAGATTCTAAATATTAATAATATATTAAATATTTATAATAAATTTCTAACTATAATTATTATATAAGAATAAATACTAAATTGTATTTGCAAAATAGATATAAGCAATTTTAAAAATTAATAAATAACAAAAAATTTTAATATTTTTTTAAACAAATTTTATTAAAATTGTTGCTTAAATAATATTAATAAATTTAGCAAAAACAAAAAGTTATATATTTTTAAAAATTTATTAATATTATATAAGCAAATTTACAAAATTAGTAATATAAACTATTTAAAAAGTATTAAATACTTTAGATACTATAAAAAGAAATATTACAAAACAAACTATTTTAATAAATACAAATAAAATAAGTCTATTATTGCTACTATTATTATAATAGATACAAAAAAAGATTAAACTTTATTAATATTTTGCAAACAAAGCAAAAAAAATAAATAAAAATAATAAATTTAATTTTAATAAAAAATTAAACTTAATTTTTTAATAATAAATATTAAATTATAGATTTAGTTAATTTAAAAGCTAAAATAAATTTTATTAATTATATTTATATAGTACAATAAAAATTGCAATTTATATTTGCTATCTTATTAATATTAGATTTTTTTAATAGCAATAATTGTTTTTGTTATAATATTTATAAGTTAATCTATTATTTAATTAATTTATAAAATTAATATTAAGAATATACAATTTTGTTCTATTTAATAAAATATATAAATTTTAATTTTATATTAGATATATTAATATTATTTAAGCAAAATATATTAATTAATTCGAAAATGCAAAGCTAACAATTTAAAATCTTAAATTAAAAATTAAAAATAATTAGTTTTAAACAATTTATTTTAAATTTTGCTAAGTATAATATAGTCTATACAATTATTTGCGCTAATATTATAAAAATATTAGACAAAAAATTAGCAAAGTTTAAGATTTTTAAAGAATTAAAAAATCTAAAAAATATCTATAATAATAAATTAACTAAAATTCTATTAAAATTAAAAAAAAAATTACGCTATTAAGCTTTAAAACAATAAAAAATTATTGTTTATATTTTTTTATAATTTTTTACAAAATAAGTTAACAATATTTCGATAATATTTTAATAATATATTAGCAAAAAATTAAATTAAGTATTTAGTTTTGTTTGCAAATATTTCTATTCTATTTATATTAAAATTAAACAATAGATTATATTTATATATTAATTATAGAAATTTAAATACAATTACTATTAAAAATTGTTATTTATTGTTTCTAATTATAGAAATACTAGATTATCTATATAAAGCAAAATACTTTATTGTTTTAAATCTAAAGAATATCTATTATTGTATTTATATTAAATATAATAATAAGTAGAAAACAATATTTTGTATATACTATAGATATTTTAAATATTAAATTATACTATTTAAATTAGCAAATATATTTGCAACTTTTTAAATTTATATTAATAAAATATTGCAAAAGCTAATTAATATAACTTGTATAATCTATATAAATAATATATTTATATACAATAATAATTCGACAAAATATTAATATTATATTAAATAAATACTAAAATATTTTTGCAAATATTTGCTATATATTAATTTAAAAAAGTATAAATTTAATATTATTAAAATTAAATTTTTAAACTTTATTGTATTTTTAGAAAATATATAAATAAATTTAAAAAAAATTAAAAAAATTAAAAAGTAATTTAAATTAAAAATTTATTGCAAGTTTTAGATATTTCTAAACTTTATAAATTTTTATAAATATTTTATATATTATTATTCAAAAAAAGCTATTTTTTTTACTAATCTATTAAAAAGAAATAAGAATAACAAAAAATTTAATTCTTTTATTTAATTAAATAAAGTAGAGCAAATATTTTGTTAGCTTTGCAATATCTTTATATTAACTTTACTATTTTGTTACTATAATTTAGATAAGAAAATTAGAGTAAAAATTAATATATTTAATTTTGCAATTGCAAATATTCTAAATTAATAAAATAATAATAGAAATTAATATTTAATAATATTTTAATTGCAAAAAATAATTTTAATAAAGTAAAATTATAAAATATATAATTAGAAATTGCTAATCATTATAATTACTTTTAAGTAATAAAAATACTATTTAAAGAATAGTATTTACTTTATTAAAGTATAATTAAACTACAATAATCTTAGAAAATTTATAGATTAAAAGAAACTAAATTTAAAATAAGTTTGTTAAATACTTAAGTTAGTTATTTATAACTTTAAAATCTTTTATTGTTTAAATAAAAAAAAATCGACAAATAAACTATTAAGATATCTTAATTATAAAAAAAATTTATTATTAAATATAAGATTGTTATTAATATTGCAAAACAAATTAATATTATTATTTAACAAAAATTTGTTAACACAAAGTAAATAAAAGATGTTAGATAATTTAATTTTTGTATTTTAAAATAAGTTAGTATTATTATTTAACAAAAAGTTGCTAATATAAAGTAAACAAAAGATATTAGATAATTTAATTCTTATATTATAATTAGCAAAAGTATTTACTAATAATATAAAAATTTTGCAACTATAAAATAGAAAGAAAGTTTTTAAAAAACTAGTATCTTTATTTTAATTAATTAAAATATAGATTGTTATTCTAAGAAAAATAATTAAAAATATATTAGAAAAATTATATAAAAAATCTTAGAAATTAATAAAATTCTTAATAAAGAATTTTTAAATTAAAAATACTTAAATTGAAAAGATTTATATTAAGATCGAAATATTATTTTATTATAAACAAAAAATATAAATTTTAAATTAGAAAAATCTTGTTAAATACAATAGATTGCTCTATATTTTAGAAAATACAATTATTAAAAAAAAAAATTTGCAAAAATTATAATAATTCTTTAATAAAATATTTTAAAATTAAGAAAATTCTAAATTTATTTTAGCAAAAATATTTCTAATTTGTTTGCGCTAAGCAAATAAAAGTATATATTAAAATATATAATATTTATTAATATATTAAAATTTCTTATTATAAATTATATAATAAACTTCGATTTTTATTTATAGTAAAGAAATTATAAAAGAAAATTATTATAAACTTTATAACAAATTTGTTATTAAACAAATATTATAAAATTATATATAATTCGATTTTTATAATAGTTAATTATTGTACAAAAATAATTAAATATATATTTGTAACTATTAGAATTAATATTGCAAAATTAACAAAAGTATTTTTTAATAAAATTATTTTATATTTCGAAATATTAGTTAATATAATAAATAATAATAAATTTATTTTTATTAATATCTTTTAATTTGCTATATATTTTTATATATAAATTAAAAGACAATTAAGTATTGTTTTTTATTTTTAGATAAATAATTTAATTAAATAATAAAATTAAATTTTTAAATACTATCTTTGTATTTATACTAATACTAAATAAACAAAATAAATAAATCTATTGTTAATAACAAAATTTGTCTACAATAATAGTTATTATATTTTAGTCAAAACTTTGTTGTTCTATTTAATATATAATTATTATTTAAAGATTTACTATAAAATTAAGAACAACTTTATTAAAAAAAAAATATTGTTAATATAAAAATATATAAAATAGTTTTATAATTTAAAGAAAGTTTTAGCAAAATATCTTAAAAATACTATTGTATAACAAACAAAATACTATAATAAAAGATATAAATTAAAGAGTTTTATTATAAAAGAATTAATTATATTTTGAATTAAAAATCTAAAGCAAAAGAAATTTAACAAAAAAATATTGTATAAATATATTAAATTGTTTAGAATTAAAAATAAGATTAAAATACAAATTTATTATTTTATTCTATTTAATATCTATTAAATTTATAATACTTTTTATATTTTATTTTTAAAATTATATTTGTATTGTACTAACAATAAACAAACAAAATAAATATTATAAATTTCGAAACTTATTAACAACAAAATTTAATAAAAAATTAAATTTTTTTTAGATAAAACTAAGTTAAAAAAATAAATATAATATAAAATTAAATAGATAAACTAAAACAAAGAATATAATTAATAGTTAAAAAAAGAATTTCTAAATAATATTAATAAATTGCAAAAGAATTTTAAAAAACAAATATATAGTAAACAAAAATAGAAAAAATAGCGCAATATATATTGCAATAATAACAATTTGTTTAATAATAATTTATTTAATAAAATATTGCGCAATTGTTATTATATTGCTATTATATAATTAAATTATATAAAAAAATCTCTTTATTTTGTTATACAAAATATTAGAAATAATAAGATTGTTTCTCTTAATATAAATACTTAAAATATAGTTTAAAAACAAAGTTATTTTATTATTGTTAATTAGTTAATAATATATTATAATAATTTAATAAGTTTTTAATATTTTATTAAACTTATTTTAAAATAACTAAAAAAAGTTCTTAAATTTATTTAAAAATAAATTGTTAAATTTTTTAAAATTAATTATAAACAAATCTTTAAAATTGTTTAAAATATTTATATTATTTTAAAAAAAACAAATTGCAAAAAATTTATTTTATATAATTTTTTTTTGTTTTTATTACAAATTTATTCTTGCTATTTATATATATTTTTGTATTTTTTATTTTTTAAAAAATATATAAATAAGCAAAATACAAACAAAATTAAAATAAAAAACTTATTATATTTTTATTTAACAATTCTATTAATAGTTTAAAGTTAATAAAAGATTTTGTTGCAAAGTTATAAAATTTTATAAAAGAATTTTTTAAATTTATTCTATTTAAATTAATAATAAATTTAGAGACAATTTATTTTAATTTTGTCTTTTTTATTTTTATTAACAATTTATTTTTGTTTTTATTTTTATTTTGTTTTAAATTCTAAATATATATTAATAAAATATTAAAAAGCAGACAAAAATATTTATTTTTAATACTTTTTTAGAAAGTAGATTAATTAATTGTTGTATTTTAATAAAAATTTTATTTTAAATTATTTTTATTTTTGCAAATTTTTGTTTAAGTTCGATTTAATATTTTTAAATAAGAATTAAATTTTATTTAAATTATTAAATACAAAATTAAGTTTAATTTATTATTAATAGAGTAAATTTTTAATTGTATTATTAGCTCTTTATATTGCAAACTATATTTTTTTATATATATTTTATTATTTTAAAAATTATATTTTCTATTTTAAGTATTTTGCAATAATTAATAATAAGTTTTTTTATAGAATTTTAAAAGTATTTAATAAACTAATAAATATTAGCAATTATTATATTGTAAATATATATAAAACTTATTACAATATAGTAATTTAATTTGCAATAAAAAATTCTACAATAAATACAAATATTTTTCTTTTTACAAATATATATATATATTTGTTTACGCAAATTATATATAAAAAATTATTACAAATTGTAATATATTAATATTATAGATAACAAAATATTAAAATTATTATTTTTTTAATTTTTTAATCTTTTAAAAAATATAGTTAAAAAAATAAAGAAAAAAGAAATAAAAAATATATTAATTTAAGATTTGTACTATATATATAAGCTTTATATATTGTTATTTTTGCAACAATTTACTTATAGCAATAAAACAATTACAATTAAAAAAAGTATTAAAAAAAAAAAAAAAGAAAGAGAAACAACAATATTTATATTTATAATTTATTTAGTATTTGCGTAATACTAATTTTATTTTAAATTCTATTTAGAATTTTAACAATAACAAACAATAGAGCAATAATATATTATAGATTGTTATTATTGCTATTATATTGTTCTATAAATTATATTAAATTAATATATAGATTTATTTCTATTAAATAGAAGACTCTTTTTTTCTTAATTTTTAAAGAGATTTAAAAAAAAATTTAATAAGTTTTTATAATATTAATATTTAATAGACATCTTTGTCTTAATAAAATTAATATAGCTTCTTATATTACTAAGAATTAGTATTCTAAAAGAGAAAATAATTGTAATACTATAGCGCTTTTAATATGCTAGCGTTTTAAAATATAGCAAAGTATATAATTTTAAATATCTATAAAAGCTTTAAGTAATACAATACTTCTTTTTAATTAAATAGCAAAAAATAGACTTGTATATTATAGCAAGTATTAGATAGAGAGAAAGCTTGTTTTTTGTTGTTTTTTAACAATTAGTTCTACTACTATCTATTCTATATAGTTAAGATATAGTAATACAAGTCTATTATATCTTATATCTTTTATATCTTAGTGCGTTAACAAGAAGCAGACGCGCTTGTATCTTACAATATAGTTTTATTCTTGTAAAAGTAACAAGAAATACTATATTAGATTTGCGGAAGCTAATATAGTATTTAATCAATTAAATACAAAATTAAATTTTAAATCTATTATACTAGCTTTTGTAGAAGTAATTCTATCGGAATTTCTAGTGCTTTTATCGAATAGCTATGTTTTTGGTTATCTCTAGAGAATTTACCAAGGGTTTACCGAGGGTTTACAAAGAATTTATCGAGTTTTTATCGATTATAAATCTTTAGATAATCTTTTACTCAACTCTTATTAGATTCGCATTATTGATTTATCGATTTTCCACTCTATAGATTCTATGAGTGCTATTTATTCAATTTCAAGATTTTGAAATTTTGAAATTTTGACTAAGTCTCGACGCTAGCCCGATCGAGATTTTAATTTTAAAAATATTTAATAGTAAAGTATCTAAATTGTTGATTTGTTAAAGCGTAAAGTTGTTAGAGTATTTTTCTATTTTAAAATTTAAAGTTTTAAATACTTAGAAAAGCTCTAGCTCTATAATTATTAACGCTAGTAAGATTTTAATTAGATAATTAGACTTTTTGCTTAAAATATATATATATAAAAGATCTTTTCTACTAATGCGTGCAAGTTTAGATTAATTATTATTAATATTAGATAGTATAAAATTTTACTTAGTTAATTTGATTATTTTTTAATACTTTATTGTAATAACAATAAACTTATCTGCTTATTGTAGAATATATTATAGAATATCAAACTAGATATAACAAGTAATATACTAAGAAATAATCGAGAAATAATCGAGAAATAGCTAGAAAATAATTAGAAAAAAAACTATTTTCTTACTAGATGTCTATCGAGAGTTTATCGATAATTTATTAATTTTTCGCAAAGAAATTACTCTATAGAGAGACTATATAGTTTTTTTAATTATGTCTTAATAATAGATTTTAATTTTGCAAATACTAGTTATATTTTTGCAAAAATTATATAAAACACTAAATTAATTTGCGAAAGTAAAAGTGTAATATTTAATTAATTAAAAAAAGCTTAGTTTTTATATTTGTTTTTAAGTTGTTTCTTAATAAGAGACTTTAGCTTTTAATTACAAGAATAAGTTCTATATTTGCTAGACTTGTAGAATATACTATATTAAGTTTACGAAAATAAAAGTCTAATATTTACTTAAGTATTTAATATCTATTTTTTTTTCTTACTCGATTTAATATCTATTATAGACTTATATAAAAGTCTATATACTATTACAAATATTTTGTTAATACAATATTTCTTTTTATATTAAGACTACTAGTTTTGCGTTTTATACTATAAACTTTATTATATAATATATTTTTTTGTTGTATTTTATAATATTTTATATATTAAATTATATTTTGTTTAATAAATTTCTCTTTTAGCAAAAACTTTAATAAATTTAAGTTTTATTAAATTGAAGCTATATAAAGATTTAAGTCTTTTTTTATAGATTTTAATTATATAAAGTTTGTATAATTTATATACTTTCTATATATTGTTTAAATATCAATATATATATATTTTGTTTTATATATTCGAAATATTGCGTTTGCATATTGTCTATATAGCAAAATTCTTTATTTTTTGTATTATTAATAGATTAAAGTCTATAACTCTTATATATTCGAAATAATGTATTTATCTATTTTCTATACTAAGAATTATTTATTTTTGAATTATTTATATAATTTAATTTTTATAATTTTATAGTATTTTCGAAATATTATATTTATTTATTGTTTGCGCAATAAAATTCTTTGTTTCGAAATACAAGAAAATAGTAACTTTTAATAGAATCGAAATTTTGTATTATTATCTTTTAAAATAGACAAAACTTTTTATTGTTTAGTTATAAACATATAATATAATAATACAATATATAATACAATATATAATACAATATATAATACAATAATATTATAATTGTCTTATATATAATAAAGATTTTGAATCTCTTGCGCGTATTTAATAATATATAGATAACAAAAGCAATACAATTTATTATTTAATTCTCTATATATAGAAGCAACTTAACAATATCGAACTCTCTATATATATCTAATTAACATCTAGATAATAAAAAATATATTTAAATTTACATATCTCTTTTGTATAGAAGCAATATAGAAGTACTAAATTCTTTATCTATATTTAGCAAAATATTAATAATAGAAGTTGCAAGCTTGTATATATATATATATATATATATATTTTTTTTAAATCTTCTATAGACTTTTGTACTTTTAAGAGAAGATATTCTTTTATAAACAATGTATATTCTATAATTAGTAAAAACTATATTGCAACAACAACAAATAGCAAAATTGCAAGAACAATATTTGCGTTATATACGCTTAGAAAACTAGATTAATAAAGTTGAACAATACTAATATTAGTAATTAAGATATTTTTTGATAATATATATTTTACTATATGCAATAATTCGAATAAATTGATATATTATTGTTGTTATTGTTTGCAATATTAATATTAATTATAATATTTGCACTTTTTAATATACAATTGTTAATAATAAAGTTAATATCTACGTAAAAAAATAAATACTTAATCTAAAAATTAATTATCTAGTAATTTCTTTAATAAAAGACTTTAACTTTCGCAAGAAATAATTCTATTTTTCGCAAAAGATATATAAAGTGCTAAATTGAATTTGCGAAAGCAAAAGTTTAATATTCAACTAAATAAATTAATACTTAATTTGTAAATTTAATTTATCTTCTAATTTCTTTAATAAAAGACTTTGATTGTTGCAAGAATTAATTCTATTTTTGCAAAAGATATATAAAATAGTATATTAATTTTGCAAAAGGAAAAACTTAACATCTATAACTAAATAAATAGAAATTTAATTTTTTTCTTTATTTTTCTTAGTTATTTCTTAATAATAGACATAAATTTTCGCAAGATATAGTTCTATCTTCGAAAAATATATATAAAATAGAGTATTAAATTTGCGAAAGCAAAAGCTTAATATCTAACTAATTATATAGAAATTTATTTGTTATTTTTGTTTTTTCTAGTTATTTCTTTATAATAAACTTTAACTTTCGCAAAAGATAGTTTTAGTATTTCAAAAATAATATAAAATAGAGTATAAAGTTTGCGAAAGCAAAAGCAAAATATCTAACTAATTAAATAGAAGTTTAGTTGTTATATTTGTTTTTTTTTTGTTATTTCTTAATAATAGACTTTAACTTTCGCAAAAACTAAATCTATTTTCGCAAAAGAAACAAAATATACTATATTAATTTTGCGATAGTAAAAGTCTAATATTTAACTAAATAAAAAAATATATAATTTGTAAATTTAATTTATCTAGTTGTTTCTTTAATAAAATAGTTTTTATTTTTGCAAAAGATATAAAATACATTAAATTAACTTTGCAAATTTGAAGTCTAATATTTGAAAAAACAAATAAAAGCTTAATTTGTAACTTTAATATATAATATTTATTAAGCTATTTCTTTAATAAAAGACTCTAACTTTCGCGAAAAATAAATCTATTTTTACAAAAGATATATAAAATATTGTATTTAAGTTGCAAAAGTAAAACTTTTATAATTTAATTAAATAGACAAAAGTTTTATTTTTTATTTTAATTTTAATATTACTTTACTAATAAAAGATTTCAACTTTCGCAAAAATTTAATATCTAATTAGTTAAATAAAAATTTAGAAATTAAAACTTAATTTTCTTAATTATTTCTTAATAAGAGATTTTAGCTTTTACAAGAATTAGTTCTATTTTTGCAAGAGTTTGTTACAAGCTTATCTAAGCTATATTAGTAAATTAGATTCTATATCTTTGGAAGAAACTTATTATTATATTTAATATTTTCGAGAAGCAAATATTTTAAGTATAATATTCGATATATTTAACAAACAAATATTGCGAACAATTATATTTATTATATTTAACAAATAAGCAAAACAAACAATAAATATTTCTTTAGTATATAGAAACTAAAATACAACTTTTTTTATAAATTGTATTTTATTTATTTTAAGTTTTAACTTATTGTTACAACTATTTAGTTGCAAAAATCTTTGTTATCAAATAATTGCTTGTAATGCTTAAAGACGTCTACAGATCTCTTCAATAGTATAAATATCTCTAATATCTACGTAAGAAGTACTAGCGTAATAGAGTTATATAAAATATTATATTAAGTTTGCAAAAGTAAAAGTCTACAATTTACTTAAGTAATTGAAAATCTAGTTCTTAAACACAATTTTAATTATATTTTCTTAACAAGAGACTTAAACTTTCGCAAGAGATAGTTCTAGTTTCGCAAAAGATATATAAAATTCAATATAGAATTTGCGAAAGCAAAAGTCTACTATTTAATAAAGTAATTAAAAATCTATTCTTTTAATTTAATTCTATTGTTTCTTTCTTAATTATAGACTTTAACTTTCGCAAGAAATACTTCTATTTTCGCAAAAGATATACGAAATCTAATATTTAATTTGCGAAAGCGAAAGTCTATTATTTAGTTAAATAATTGAAATCAAATTCTAAAAAATATTTCTGTTATTTCTTTACTAATATAAGAGCATAACTTTTGCAAGAAACAATTTTACTTTCGCAAAAGATATACGAAATACTATATTAAGTTTGCAAAACTAAATATCTAGTATTTATAACAAAATTAGTTAAGTTTTAAATTATAAGATTAGTTAACTAATTAATATCTTAATATTAGACTTTTAGTTTTATAAAAATTAATACTAGTTTTACTAAATATATACAAAGATTAATTAAAGATTTGCGAAACTAGAAATCTAATATAAATTATAAAAGTAATTAAAATTAGTTCTTATAATTAAATAATCTATTTCTCTCTTAATATTAGATATTTAGTTTTGCAAAGTTTATATATACTTTCGCAAAGTACGTACGAAAGTAGAAATAAATTTTGCGAAACTAAAAGTCTAGTGTTAATAACTAAATAACTTATAACAAAAATTTAAAATCTATTTATCTAATTCTATCTATATATTCGACTTTTATTCTCGCAAAGTTTATTTCTATTTTCGCAATATATATGCGAAATTATATAATAAGATTGCGAAATTATATATTTTATTAGAAATTAAATTTAGAAAGTTGTTTTTGTTGCTTCTCTATAAGAGATAAATATTATCTTAGCAAAAGATAATTCTATTTTCGCAAAGTATATAAAAAAGTAAATATTAAATTCTTAAAAGCAAAAGTCTATTATTTAGTCAATTATCTAGATATTTAAGTTATAGATTTATTTTTATTACTTCTTTATAAGAGATAAACTTTATCTTTCGCAAAAGATAGTTCTAGTTTCGCAAAATATATATAAAATAAGATATTATATTTGCGAAAGCAAAAGTCTAATATCTAAGTTAAATATCTAGAAATCTAAACTCTATAATTGTTTTTGTTGCTTCTTGTTAAAATAAACTTTTAATTTTGCAAAAACTAGTTCTATTTTCGCAAAGTATATACAAAACTTAATATTAAGTTTGCGAAAACAAAACTCTTATATTTAATCTTTAAATTAAAGTTTATTGCTTCTTTATAGTAAATAGAAGTTAATTTTTACAAATATTAGCTATATTTTGCAAAGAATATTCGAAACTATTGCGCAATATAATAACAATATATCTGAAGTCTACAGATTAAGATAGTATTAGATAAGTAGTTCGAAGAGTTGCTTGTCTAATTCTAATTAATTTGCTTAGTAAATTAACTTAAATCTAGATAAGCTAAATCTAATTAAGACTAGCTTAGAAACTATAATATATTCTATAGTCTTTGCTCTTTGTATATAATTATCTTCTAGAATACTAATAATTTACTATGTTGTTCGTTATATCTTTTAATAGAAACTTAATATAAAATTTGCGAAAATAAAAATCTAATATAATTTAAATTTAAATTTAAATTAGAGTTCTAGAATTAAAAAATTTAGTTTTCTCTTAATAGTATTAGATTTCTAATTTCGCAATATATATATAAAAGTAGATCTTAAGTAAATTTATAATATAAAAAGTCTAGAAAGATTAATTTAATTTATTAGATTTATTTTAGAAAGTAAAATTATATCTTTTTTACTTAGTAGAAGACTTTTACTTTTGCAAAAACTAGTTCTACCTTCGTAAAATATATACGAAACTAAATCTAAGTTGTACAAAATTAAGAGTCGAAAAGTTAATATATTCTATATCTTATTTGAATAGCGTTATTTTAACTATTTCTTTACTAATATTAAAACTTTTAGTATTGCAAGAAATATTTCTACTTTCGTATAATATATATAATCTTAGATCTTAGATATTTAATATTGAAAATCTAAAATTAAAAAATAGTTTATTAAATTTCTTAAACTATCTCTTTCTAAGTATTATATTTTAAGTTTTGCAAAAATTGATTCTAGTTTGCAAAATCAACAAGAATCTAGATTTCTATTTCG
>JAABUL010002987.1_pt1 | contig 26403 bp, 46 predicted proteins | sample 5559151 | NCBI WGS metagenome assembly JAABUL01 (sample SAMN10711876, study PRJNA513368) | rock metagenome | isolation source: Antarctica rocks | place: Antarctica: Victoria Land, Pudding Butte sud | reverse complement strand
GCGGTCGCCGGCACCACCATCGGTCTGTGCGCAGAAAGGTAACGATCAGCCCACTGCATTCACCATGATGACGCACGCTGCGGTGGATCAGGCATAGTTTCTGGCGATACTGACAAGCAACAGCTCTTGGGCGGCATTACAGCTGAAGCAAGTGACCCTTTCCTGCGGTGTATCAAAAGCCCTAGCGACCCCAGCAATTCGAGCACCCACCTCTGGGACCCCCTCGTCGCCCAGCTCGAACAGCGCGCCCAAGGCGGCGAGGGCGTCGGCGGTGGCGCCGGCGGTCGCCGGGCTGATGGCGGTCGGCTCGGCCCCGCCCTCGTCTTCCTCGGCTGACGGCTGCTGGTGCTGAATTTGCTGCTGCTCGGCGCCAGGGGCGGCGTCCTCCATGTCAGCATCCTGCTGGCCGGCAGCAGCGGCGGCGGCGGCAAGCGGGTCCGCAGCCGCCGCAGCGGCGGCGACAGTAGCGCCGCTCTCCTCCTCCGACATCGTAACCTCACTGCCGTCTGCCGTGTCCGACGCCGCCTTGGCCTGCTGGCCGCCGCCATCGCTGCTGGGCGCCTGCTTCATGCCGCCGCTGCTGCTGCTACTGCTCTGGCCCGAGGCCGTCTGTTTGCCGCTGCTGCCGCTGCTGTCCTTGCCGTTGGAGATGCTGCCAGCGGCCTGCTGCTCGCTGCTGCTGCCACTGCTTTTGTCGCTGCTCTTGCCCAAGGCCTCCTGCTGGACCACGCTGGCGGCGGCGGCAGCATCGTCGCCGCCGCCATCGTCGGCGCTGCCGCCCTTGCTGCTGCTTTTCTTCTGGCGCCAGCCGCCATTGCCAATGCCCTTGGAGAGGCTCTCTGGCGGCGCGTCGCCTTTGCCGCCGTCCCCGGCCGCTGTAAGCGCCGCCGCAGCACGCTGCATGGCGGCCGCCGCGGACTTGTCGCGAGCAGCGTCGCCGCCAGGGCTGACGAGCACCGGTCCCGGCTTTGCGCCCTCCTCAGCTTGTTCTTCTCGTTTGACCTCCGCCTGCCCAGCAGCCTGCTCGCCAGACTCGCCTGAAGTCTCGCCGGAGGGCGCCTTTTCAGCGACTGCCTCGTCGTCGCCGCTTCCGTCATCTGACGCCTCGCTGCTGCTGCTGGTCAGTGGGCTTGCCTGCTGGGGGTTGTCGGCCACGGCGGCGGTGGCCGGCTTCACGGATACAGCCTGCTCCTGCTCCTCCTCGGACGACTCCCCTTCCGAGCCGCTGCTGTGAGCCTCGGCCTGATCATAAGCAGGCAAGGCGTCAGAGTCGGACATCACTCGACACCACTAGGCTGTTCCAGTACGAAAGCAGGGATGGAATTGACAAAAATGTGCATGAGCAGGACATGCACGCTGCACCGCTTATCTCGATGCAATTTCTCAACGCAGCATAGATCTGGGACACATCTACTGGCATTGAGTGTGTCGAACACGCTGTCTGCCACACACACTATAAACAGCTACGTCCACCAGACACTCCCCATTGTCATGAGGTGCCACCGCGCCAGGAGCAGCTAATGCACACCTTGTCTTTGCCTTGCTGCCCGGACTCGTGGCTGGCGCTTGTCGCCGAGTCGTCGTCATCAGAGGAGGCCCTGCTGCCGGATGAGGCCGAGGTCTCCATTCTGATGTGCTTGTTCTGCGGCGAGCCGTCCATGATGCTGCACAACAGCACTGCGCACCCCAGCAACGCTGTCAGATCGAAGTTCTTGATGGTGTCGTTGAGCATGACCTGCAATGCAACGTGATGCTCCAGTCAGGGTGCATGCATGATGGTGTTGGTGAGGAGCATTGCCTTCACGCTGCAGTTGCTGCCCTCGCAAACGCAGTGCTTGTTACTGCCTTGGCATAATTACGTGCTTGTTCGCTCACGAGAAGAAGACTCTTGCTTGATAACAGATAGACGTGTCACCTGTAGCAGAGTTGACGAGAGTGTCAAGCAGGCTATCACTTGCCCGCGCTGATACTCTGTGGCTCTCGCCTCGAGCGAGAACGTGCGATTTGACGCGCAGCGTTGAGTCAATGCAATTGACACGCACAAGGTGGCTCCAAAAGGCTTGGTCGTTGGGCCTGCAGGATCATCATCAGGTTGCAGATGACCGCCGAACTTCGATGCGGCGGCACGTGATTTCGTTCCGACGAAAACACATCCTAGCTGTCGTTTCAAGCACCACTACATCGAGCTCGCTTCGCATACGCACTAGCACCGGAAAATCGGTCGCCTGTGCCGCCTCCCGCGACTGCAAATCGCAGCTCAGGGGCCCTGCAATCCGGACGCTTGATGCAATTCGCGTTGAAGCTGCACCGACGACTGTCTGGCCTGACATGTGAAGCGTCTCGTCTGCTGGTCAGGCTCAAGAATGGACGCAGATGAAGCTCTGGCACGCCATCTGCAGGTGTGACAACCATGTAGACATGGACGTGACTGCCTTATTGCATGTACGAACCTGTGCATAGTGTGCATGCCGAATTGTTTGCCCAACCTCTTTGGAAATCAATGTCTATGAAGGCGGAGGAGGATGCAGAAACCGCTCGGTGGCACCAGCAACAACAACCAGCCGAGAGAGACTTCACGGCCGCTCTGCAGCGCGGCGTCCGCACTATTCTCCAGGTTGGCCTGTTCACAAGGAACGCTGTTTCTGGTATGTACTACTGTGCAACAACAGTGAGTACGCACGCTCGTCTACCTGATCTGCTATGTAAAGTGTATCTGTGCACATGACAAGGGACGCCAAGGCGACCCCTGCCCCAGCAGAGTCAAGCATGCCAGAATCTTGCAACCTGAATCGACCGCTGCATGTCACGCTGCAGTACGAGCAGCCCGGGATGCAGGACAAGGCGCGCTCGGCAATGCCGCTGGCACAGCTGCGAGCGGGTGCGGCGGACGCCGCGGCGCTGAGCGCGGCGATGCGGGAGGCGCCGCCGGCCGCGGAGCAGGACGAGCTGGCGCAGCAGCTGCTGACCTGGTTCAAGACGCGCTTCTTCACCTGGGTGCGTCGCTTTGGATTTCAGCATCCCATTCAGATGAAGCTTTACTGGGTGGTCGACCTCATGTCAGCTGCATGGCGCTGCAGTCCCGCTGTTACGTGTCCGCCGTTGGGTAGAGAATGCGACTGTCAGGATGTAAAGAACACAGCCTTCACAGGATTGTGTTCCAGGCGCGATGCCATCACACACTGGATTGTCCTGACGATAGGCCCTCCCGCATGCAGGTGGACAAGCCGGGGTGTCACATGTGCGGCAGCCGCGAGACGCTCGCCACTGGCGTAGAGGCGCCGACGCCGCAGGAGGCGGCGGGCGGCGCAGGCCGCACCGAGGTGTACCGCTGCACCGCCTGCATGGCCTCCGCCAGGTGCCGTCAACAGTCGAGATTTTGCTTAAATGGCAGTGTTGCAAGCAATTTGCATGCCTGCAAAACAGGGTAACCGCCCATGTAGCCTCTGTTGGGTGCCACTAGCGCCTGCCGTCTATACCTTTGGTACTGTGCATGTGGATGCACAGCGCGTTTCAATCGGCTTCTGTCAAGCACTCGTCTTGTCTGACTGCAGAAACGAAGTTCGTGCTGCATCGCGGCAGCATGACCTTCATTTCAGGTGTCGACGTGGTCTTGACGTACTTTTGGCGTCGGCCTGATCGCATGTTTGCCGTTCTGCACAAACACAATCTGTACTGGCAGGTTCCCGCGGTACAACGACCCGGCAAAGCTGCTGGAGACGCGGCGGGGGCGCTGTGGCGAGTGGGCCAACTGCTTCTGCCTGTGCCTGCGCGCCGCCGGCCTGGCCGCGCGGTGGGTCATGGACTGGGTGCGTTCGCTCCAGCCTTCGTCACGCTGCCCTGGCACAGTCGTGTTGTTTCGCTGAGCTTGGGCGGCTTTGGAAGCTTGACCCCCCAGCTACAATCTGCTGCCCATGCATTCAGCTCTGTTCTCTCGCGTTTGGCGCATCCTTGTGTGGTTTGTGGAATGCTGCGGCTTGAGTGCAGTTGCTTGATCGACTTGCTGAAGACACAATGCGTTCAGATTCTCTTATCTCCACCCGCAGGCGGACCATGTGTGGTGCGAATACTACAGCGAGGCCCTGGGGCGGTGGGTGCACGTAGACCCCTGCGAGGCCGCCTGGGACCGCCCGCTGCTCTACGAGGCGCGCTCGAGCTTGGAATTCACGCAGTAAGCTGGTGGCTGAAAGTTGCATGCAATGGCAGGACTTGCGCCAGAGACACCTGCCCACTGGCAAAGCAGCAGTCCCAGGTGTTCCGGTGTGTTTAGCAGTCTGTGCTTGAACGATCCCTAAACCCTACGAGGCTGCTTGCAGGCCGGCTGGGGCAAGCAGCAGTCGTACGTGGTGGCTTTCGGAGTCGGCGGCGTCGCCGACGTGACCCGCCGCTACACCGCCGACTACGCCGCCACGCAGACGCGGCGGACCAAAGTCTCCGAGCAGTGGCTGGCGAACGCCATCGGCGGCGTGACGGGGCAGCTGCGGGCGTCGCTGCCCACCGAGGAGCGGCGGGAGGCGGAAGCGCGGGACGCCGCAGAGGCGGCCCAGCTGCGGGCTGGCGCCGGCGGCGGCGCGGCCGCTGCAGCGCAGCAGGACCTTCCTGGTGCGGCAGTACTTCCTGGTGCGGCAGTACTTCCTGGTGCGGCAGTACTTCCCCGAGGCAGCCCCTGACTGCCATCAGGTATCAGAATAGCGGATTTGAGGGATCAAAGATGGTGTGAGGAAGCTTGAACTGCGGGACCGCTTTCCGCCAGGCATCTGCGAGAGTGCACGTGCCTATATCTGCGGGCGCAGGCCGGCAGACCGGGTCACTGGAGTGGCGGGCGGCGCGCGGCGAGCTCGGCGCGTCACCCCCCGCGCCTGCAGCCGCCAAGCAGACGCCTGGCACCCGCTGGCGGCGCGCCGCTGCGGCGCCTGCGGCCGGCAGCGCGCCACATCGCATCTGCTGCGCTGCCGTGCGGGCGTCCGGGCAGAACGAGCCCAGCGAGACTGCTGTGCACGTCAGTGAACAGAACCTTATCTGTCAAACGTTTTCCAGCACGACCTTTGCAAGTCGACGGCCTCTGCGCCTGAAAGCCGTACCTTGCACCCTGGCCCTGTGTTGCCACCCCATCCTTGCTCACCCGCTTGAGGGTTTCGAGACGCGGCCTCGCTCACAAGCCAATTGAGGCCTCTACGTCTTCTGCGCAGGCATTTGACGGCGACCCCCAGACAAAGTGGCTGGACGTTGGCGGCGGCAGCCCCGGGCAGGCGACCTGGCTGGAGGCGGCGCTGCTTCCTACTTCCTCACCCCCGGACTGCGCCACCCTCACCTCCTACTCCCTAGTCTCCGCAAATGACGCCCCAGAGCGGGACCCAGCGGACTTTGTGCTGGAGGGCTGCTGCGCGGGCAGCGAGCGGCCGCCCGAGGACGGGACGCCGGCGCGGGCGGCGGGCTGCTGGCAGCGGGGCGGCGACTGGCGTGTGCTCGACACGCGCGAGGGCGTGCGCTTCGCCGGCCGCGGCCAGCGCCTCACGTTCCAGGTGAAGTCCCGTTCTAAGCTTGCGTGTTGGTTGCGGGTTGTTGTGATCTCAAGCTGGGGGGCAGCGGCCCAGGGCGAGCGGCCTCTCGCAACATCATGTAACGCTGATCCGAGGTCAGCTCATCGCGATGCTGTCGCTGCGTACTGTTGGCGCTCCTTCTGCTGTGCATGACATACGGTTTTGCTCCACATGTGTTCAATACCTGGACTCTCCTCGCCTGGCAGGTCGCCAGCGCGCCGGCGTGCAGGCATTTCCGCCTGACCATCAGCCGCGTGCGCGATGTAGCAGCAGCGAGTGCCGTGCACCTGGCATGCCTGGACCTGCACCATGTGCCGTCAGGTGTGTGAATGTTTAAGGCAAGTGCTGAAGTGTTGCTGCATGAGCTTGACCGTGGCTGCGACACTGCTGAGACGGTCTTTGTGAGATTCTACAACAGCGCCTGTGTCTGCAGCCGCTAGCATTGTGCCAGCAGCATAACTGTTGGTGTGCTCCGACTTCTGCAGCCTCCATAGCGCCAGCACGCGCGCCGCTGGGAGCTGCTGCAGCGCCAATGGCCAACGCCCTGCTGCCGGCACCAATGGCCAAGGCCTCGCTGCCGGCACCCAGCAGCGAGGCGGCACCTGCAGAGCAACTGTCCCGCCTCATGGTGTCACAACCGCAGCCGGGCACAGGCGCCTCAGCACCGGCGCCGCCTGGCACAGCCGGTGCAGACGCTGCGCCGGCAGCCGGCAGCCCACAGCCAGCTGGCATCGCCGCCGCAGCACCGGCAGCGGTGGCGGCGCCCGCGTCGGTGGTGGCTTCGCCGGCGGCGTCGGCTGCGGTGCAGGACGATAAGGCCGCATTTGCCGCGCGCGTCGGGGCGCACTTTGACCGTTTGATGGTCGGTGGCGAGGTGGCGCCTGCAGCCGCCGCAGCAGAGGCGCTGAAGCTGGCTGCGCAGGAGCAGGGTTCAGCGTAAGCCAGAGATGCCTTAATGCCGTTGCGTCAGACAGTGAGCGAGAGGGCGCAGCTAAGTGTATCGCATAAGCAAATTGAACAGGAGACTGCTATCAGGAACTGCTACCGGGATTGCGTTTGAAGCAGTGGAGCAGGTGCTGGCGGCGGCGACGCGTGAGGAAATGCTTAGTACAGCACAGCAATGTAGAGCGCCACTGAGGTTTCCCGTGAGTTCCTTTGTATCTGAGATACCTGAAACCCAGAGATGCGCGTTTGCTTGTCGGTCCGTGCACAGTATCGTGCTGGGCCAATGTGCGTGGTGCGGAATGCTCAGTCCATCCTCAGTGCGGATGATTTCGTTTTGATTGGCAGTAGAGCCAGGCTTTCCTTATAGTGTGACCATTACAGCCGGTGAAGCAGAGACATCAGTGCCTAGCAGTGCCCTGTGCACGCGCAGCCGCTGCATGCAAGCTTTCCAGCAGATGGATGTTCCAGCTGGCAAAAGCCATTCCAGCCGCAAGCTGTCAGGCTGCCATTGGCGCCTGCTGACCCCGCTACGACCAGCTGTCAAACCCTCCTCCTTCCATTGCCCGCACGAAGACGCGCTTATGACTGGCCGCCGCGCTGCTGCAGCTTCAGCACCTTCTTGACGATCTTCTGCTCCTCGATAAGGAAGGCGCGCACGATCCTGCACATGTGAATCGGAGGCACATCAGAGATGTGGCGTTGAAAGGCCGCCTTTTCGCTGCTGCCAGCTCCTCCCTTGTGAAATATCATTGACAGTGAGTTTGCCGGCCAGCCGTGCTGTCTGATTCGCCTGCTGCCATCCAAATCGCAGCAGCTGGAGGCCCGGCAGGTGCTGCGAGTTGGATGGCAGCAGGCGGGGCTGGCAGCTGCTGCTCGCTTCGCGCAAATGCTTGCGCGCGCCTGGCACCAGCCGCCTCCGCCGCCGCTGCTGCTGGTGTCCTGCCTTGCTGCTGTGAGACGTTCGCGGCCGGCACAGCCCAGTGCGTGCGCATTCGGCTGCGGCAGCTGCTCACCTCTCCTTCACGATGGCGTGGCTGAGGTGGCCGCCGTAGATACGGTTCACTGTCTTGTGGCGCTTGGACAGCTTCGCCAGCTTGTTGGGCCGGTGCGCCGAAATCTGCGCAGTGTGCAGCAGTGCGCGTCATGTTACACATATGTCTCAAGGTACAGCATTGGTGCAGCTATTGCTGGCCGTTGCAAGCAAACGGCCGCGACTGAGCTGCCCTTGCGAGTCGTCGCATGCACGGTGCATGCACATGATCGCACACACAAGTCCGCTGGGCGGTCCATGCGCTCACCCCCTGCAGCCGCACGCCAGTGGCACCGCACTTGGGCGGGCTTGCGCGCTTGCTCTTGTACTGGAAGATCAGACGGCCACCTGCACCGCAGCAGCGCCGATTAGGACACGCCCAGACACGAGACCTCCAGTACTTTGCTTGATGCCAAATGCCAAGGGGCTGGACGTCCATTGCGGAGCAGGGCGCGACACAGACTGCTGCGAATGCTCCCGAAGTTGTGCCTGCAGCCGCTGCAGCCCGCACAGCTGCCTTCCATGCTGCCTTGGGCAGGAGTCTGCCATGCCTCCCTACCTGGCGTCTTGACCTTCTTGACGACATTGGAGCGGGTGGCGTACGCGTGCCTGCGGCGGTAGGTTAAACGCTGCACCATCTTGACAAACTGTGCAGTGCACTGCCCCTGCGCCCACGAAAAGAGGGCGAGTTTCAGCACCCTCGCCGCCCCAAGTCGCAAGAAAGTCAGGGGTGATTAAGTTTGCTAATCGCTTCGCCGCGCAAAACCCTGGGTCACCGTACATTACGCCTTGTCAGACACAAGTACTAGCAAGGTGATGCAATCGGGAAACGCAGGTGCAGCGCGCACAGACGCGCCCAAGCCAGGTTCGCGGCACTCACTGACTCATATAAGGGTTCTTTGTCGTTGTTAAGGGCTGTCTGCACGATTCTCTAAGCACCCATCGCTCGTCGCACGTCGAGTGAGCTTGGTCTGCCTCTGGCCAGCTCGGCGGCAGCTGACGGGCGCCAGCTGCAGCCATGGAGCTCGTGACTGCTGTGTGGGTCACATCAGCATTGGGAGCTGCCAAGTGGGCCGTGGTCCTTGGCCTCGTTCACAAGGCCAGGCAGAAGGCAACACGGAGAGGCAGCGGTGCACCGTCAGACGATGGATCAGGCGGCGACACGGAGCCACTGATGGCAGAGATGCAAGAGATGAAAGACCTCAGACAGCGGAAAGCGGAGCTCAAGAGCAAGGGCCTCTAGTGTGTTGGGGTCGGTGAGGAAGCTGTCCACCCGCGGCACAGCATGCATGGTGCTGTGCAGACCCTGCGCAACGCCTGCTGTGCACGGTAGCCTCAACCATCACGATGGCAAACAAGCGGCGGAAGAAGACTGATGCGAACAGCGGCTATGCTTTTATGATTTTTGATCCACATACAGCCACGTAGTGCTGGTTACATGGGCAAACTCTATGGGGCGTATTGCTGCGCCGATCACCCAAAAACCCCCAACCATGCTTCGTGAATCTCACGTGCACATGCGTTTCCTTTTGGTCGTCAGATTTGTGGACCGTGTCAGATTGAAGGAAGGGAATCGTACAAGGACTGTCTCGCTGCAATGCGGTACCTGCAGGCGGCTGCGCTGTCACAGAGGCGGGTGCCGGCTCAGTGAGGAACGGCTTCGCTGAACCGCCTTGATCTGCGAGGGCTGATGCGGCCAGCGCCCGCATCGCCTTCTTGCTGCGTTTGGGCTGCCTTTGCTTTGGCGTGCCTGCCGCTGCTGGCCGCCGCCCCCTGTGGCTTGCCGCGCCGCAGCTGAGTGCCGTTGGCGCCGCGCCAGCCGCCGCTGCTACCGTGGCCGTTGCAATCTCGCCACTTGCGGTTGCGCTGCGCGCCATTGGCAGGGCAGCTGCTGCGTGCGGGCCGCCTGCACCAGGGGTGGGTGGCGGCCGCCTTGGCGTTGATGCAGTCGCAGGCAGGCCCATGGCCTGGCGGAGTCTGTCCACCCGCTCCTGCACCCCTCGCATTTCCTCCAGGCTCTGATCCGTGCCGTCCATTGCAGCCACGATCCGCGCCTCGAGAGAACTCGCCAATGCGGCCGCATTGCCATCCGTCAGCGTGGCAACTTCAGCCGGCACCCAAGTGGCAAGCTGAAAGCCCGACAGGCTTTTGGCGGCTGCGAGTGCCAGCTGCTGCTTGATGGCGGCGTGCTGCCGCTCCATCTACACCAGCTTCGCCCGCAGCCACCACCGCTGCCACCGCATCCACTGCCGCCGTTGCAGCCGCTGCTGCTAAAGTTGCGCCATCGTGCAGCTCGCTACATCACATCCGCAGGCTGCTACATTGAGGTGCACACTGCGTTCCACAGACAGCAACAATGTTTGACATTATAGTCGAGTCGTGCCAGGGAGTGTTGCCTGTGAGTGCAGGCTGCGGTATGCATGGCAGAGCCATATGTACGCATGTAGAGGCCTTCGCACTCACATGGAAGGATATGCACATCTGAAATAAGGAGCCTCGCTGCTATTGAGCAGTCCCAAATGATTGTGAACCGGTTGCTGACCAGGCTAGACGAACTCAGTGCAAGACGGGAGGGTCAGCATGAGAGATCGCACTAGAGGGAATTGTTGCTTAGACGTCGCCACTGAATGTGTTGTGTAGTGGGTGTTCGCTTTACCAGTACGCCTGAAAGAGTATGTGACGGCTGATCGGTTGCAACAAAGTCGGAACAGCAACACTGACCAGGGAGAACGGCACATGCGTCTCAAATCGACAGAAATGTTTTCCAAGGACATGCTGCTGAAGACGTGTGCGAACGGCGCATGGCCACCGGCATGCAGCAGTTCCGGAAGCGGTTCGAATTGGAGTCGGTGACTCGAGGGTGGTGATTTGTCTTCAAATCACGCGGCGTGTATGTGAAAGATCTTGTGCAACTCCTTTTCGAACGGAGTCTGAGAGTCGAATTAACCGTGTGCACGGGATCGAACCAACTGATGTCCATCTTTGAAGATACACGCACGACGGCCAAGCGCTAGCCACGTTCAAGACAACTCCCTGACATGCCATACAAGATCCAAGATCCATGACCTGCCAAACAAGCTGGCCTTTGCTGTCAATCTGTGCCATGTTGTGCACGACACATTCCATCTCGCTTCGTCCTCCGCCTAGCTTCATGTCTCCATCTCCTCTGCAGCAGCGCCCACCCCCTTGGCATCCATCTCCCGCCGGAACGTCTGCTTCATGTGGGCGCACACTGCCTTGAGGCTCCTGCACGCCTCCTCCAGCGCCTCCCTGGGCGTGATGAGCCCTGCGTGCGGAACTGCACCGGTCAGAGGCATCATCCACGACATGCATCGCAAATGCAGCGACGAGCTGGGCCGTACACAAAACAGAGCGCTCACAAGCTCCGCCCACAGACCAGCATGCAGCACACGACGCGGTCACCTGTCGTCTGTATCCTGAGGTTGGTGACAGGCTCTGAGGGGTGCGGAATGCTGTAGCCGCAGAAGGACACGTGCGGGCTGCACAGTCACACAGGCCTAAAACAAATTTGAGGTGGTTTGGTGCTCCTAATTCCAGCAGCATGCACTAGTGTCTGAATTCTGATGAAGGGACAACAGCAGCAGCCGCAAATGCATGTTCAGCTGTGCAGAGTGTGTGGTGGGCCGCACTTCTTGTTCAGGAAGAAGCGCAGTGCATTGGCGAGCGTGTGGTCCTCGTTTTCAAGCGCAAAGGTGGCCCCCAGTTCCTCTACCTGATCGTTCCCTTCCTGCATATTGATTCATGCCTTCGGCAGTCTGCAGCGCCGCACACAAAGCATGCACATGCATGCGCCGCCGCATGCGGCTTGGCGTCAAAATCCCACCTGTCCAGATGCCATGCTCTGTGACAGTTCGTCAAAGTAGCATGTCAGGTTTTCTCTTGATGGCTCTGAACAGCGTCTCCCAGCCGTGAACCTCCACCTCGACAGCCGATGCTGGGCAACCAGTGTCAGATTGGTCAGTGCAAACAGCAAAAGCGATGGCAGCAGGAACCTCTTGATAGCTGGTACAGCTTGCAAGAACACGATATACACAGCTGTGGGTGCTATCAAGTGCAATACTGCGCTGCATGCCGCTGCGGGCCGTTGTTCCGACAGCGGGACCCACAACCATGCACTCGCGCAGGCAGTCCCCAGTGCCAAGACGAGCCAGGACGATCAGTGCACACTGCTACAAAAGCCGCGGCCTCCGGCGCGGCGACCATAGGCTTTGCCCCAAATAAGGTGGCGCACACGCCAGCCGCATTCTTTTGCCTTCGTCTCGTTCTAGCCGGCCACTACATGCATCTGCCTCATATCCCGGGCCTAGCACCATGCGAGACGTCAAAACCCTGCCACCGCCTGTGCGCTACTGTGCGGTAGCGCTTGCGTGAAAGGCTGCAAACTACCAGAATTTGGAACGTGTCGGACAGACGTAAGTCGCTGAATCGTGCAATTGTGGTGCTCAAACTGACTGAGAGAGTTTGAAAGTTGCGTTTAGATGTCGTGCCAGCTGGCGCACGCCACCGGGATACCGTAGGTGCCTGAGATTCCCACTACCTAACTGACACAGGCGCGCGACATTTGAGGGTGGTGTGTCAGTATGTCAACTGACTCAGTCTGACGGTAAACTGGTCTAATTGGGAATGCGGTTCTGGGACAAGTTAGTCTAAATTTAGACAAATTCGCTAACTTCCCACCCCACGGTGACCCTAGATTCAAACTGGTGGACGAGGCTGCCGACTCAGGAAGCTGATTCCGCACAACTTGACGAGGAGGACACGTGCAGACCCGGCAGAAACGTCGCAATTAGCTTCGAGAGGCTCTGCATCAGCGGGACGGCTCTGGCACGGCTGAGCGGGCACTTTGAGCCGCGTGTGCGGTTCTGGGCAACTTGCGACTTGTCTAAAAGGCGTACAGCAGCCTTTGCGCAGCTGCGTCGTTCCTGCGGAGACGCAGGGGCCGGCAGCAAGATGAATCTGACGCCGAGCGTCGGACGCAAATGCCAGTGCTGCCATCGCATGCGGCCTGACACCCGGGCAGTGGTGAGCTGGCATTGGACAAGTTGCCTGCGCATACAGCATGCTGATGGCCACGAACCTGCCCCCTGGGCCTACTTACTTCTCGTGCAGGCCTTAAGCGACGGCACCTCGCGGCTGTACTGCACAAAATGCATGCCCCAGGCACCAACGCCGTCCCAGCAAGTAAGAAGTGTCCCAGCTTTTGCTGGCCCTGCTTGCATCAATTTGGGCGTTCTATGGCAAGAACTTACCAGTGTCTGTGTGTGCATTCGCCAGCGGACCGCTGGATCCCATCGATTGCCGGCATCTGTACATGCATCAGCAGAAATTACTGTCGCAGTCACCAGCACCATGCTTGCCAGGAGGGCGTGCAGCGCGAGAGGGGAGCACAGCAGGAGCACCAGCCTCAGCAGCAGCACCAGCAGCAGCAACCGGCAGTGCTACGGCAGGCTGCTGCAAAACGGCAGCGCACCATGCAGCCACCTGGTGCGGCCATGGGTCCGAGCATCGTCACCGTAGTTCAATGCTGCCATATGATCGTGTGCCATGGTCTGCTGTGTATCAGTGACAAGCTCATGCGACTGTGTACTCACAGATGCTGGTGGATCAGTGTTCGGGGGTGGGAGCGGCGGCACAGGCGCGAGTCGAAAGAAAGCTTGGCACAATCCAAGTCTTCTGTTCTACATGCATTCGTGTTTTTGAAGAAATGTATCATTCCGGTACTTGACATAGGCCTCGATTTTGCTGTAGTTATGGCAGGCACATTGCCGTCTGTCGGGACAGCGCACAATGACCCACTTGGCCATGCAACCCCAGGTCGACCTCTCTGTCGTCTCAGAAAGTGATGCTGCTTGTAGCAAAAGGTGCAGGACCCACGCTTGAGCAGACAGCTGCCACTGACACGGTCTCCTGGATATGCACAGGCTTTCTGGGACCGGCGTACGCTACTCCACTGCAGGGTGCAGCCACCAGCACAGAGCCAGGTGAAATTCTCCGGTCTGACTCTGTCAGTGTGCTAGGGGGTCAGTGAGTCAGGTGTCAAGCGCCCAACACTGCCACTACATAATTGGGGTGGAAGCAGCGCACCTTCCTGCTCCTTCCCCTTTTCCGGACCCTTGCTGTTTTTTTTTCGAAATCAGCCCGCGGTCGATGCACATTGTGCAGACAATTAAGACATTCACTCGTTCAGAGTCGGCTCGTGCGTTTGCTGTACTGCGGCAACAGTCCATGCCGCGGTGAGACCCTCGCATTCGCAGCTCCCACCATGGAGTCTAATCCCGAGCTTCGTGCAGCTAAAAAGCAGAAAACCTCCTCGCCGAACAGCCGCAATCAGCAGTATCCCGTGCCAGGCAAGCGCTTCGCGATGAGCCAGCTCGGCAAAGCGAAGGCGGGACGGCACTGCAAGTCCATCGAGGACGTGCTGCCGTACGTCAGCTGCAGCGGAATCAAGCATGCCAAGCCAATGCTCCAGCAGCGTGCGGAGTCCTCCTTGCGCTTCACATGGCGAGGCGGGCCGCTGCTGCTGCTGCGGCTGTGGCTGCTCGTCAAAGGGTTCGTCGTCCTCTGCGTGTCAGCGCGCACAGAATCCGCCTCCCCGGCCGTCTTCAGTTCCCTCGCCGCAGTGTGCAGCCTCATCTCCGGGCCTGGCGCGTCCAGCACGGGCGGCTCGGTGCTGCAAGAGGCCGCCGAAGATCTGGAGGAGGCGGCCAAGCCCTCGCCGCCGAAGAAGGCCGGTGACGTCAACGGCGGCGGCGGCGGCAGCCCGCCTGCAGGAGCAGCCACGGAGCGCCGTACGGGCTGCAATGGCTCTGTGGGGGGCCAGGATATGCTCCACGAGCTACTGTTTGAGGTGAGCGCAATGCAGGCGTTGTTCAGGCAATTACAAACCCAACCTCTTCAGCGTGCAGCTGCACTACCCTGCATGGGTCTTTTCGGCACAGTGTTTGCTGGCAAGGACTCCGTAGCATTACAACACAGAGCACGTTGCAGCAGTTGTCTACCATGCTCAAAGTGTCAGAAGTCCGGATCGACATCCTGGATATCCTGAAGCTCACGGTTCTTGAGGCGCATGGCATTGAGACATTCTGCAATGTAAGGCATTCTCTGTCATGCAGAAGCCTGGCGGTAGAGCACTCTCCATTTTCATGCTGCTGATAGATGCAAGGCTGGACTTTTGTGCCGCAGAACACGCGGCTGCGGGGTTTTGTGGACGTCGCCATCATGAAGTGGGACCTCAAGCTGGCCTGCGACTACATCGTTGCAGTCTGGGAATTCAAGCATGCCATCGCTGAGAATGACTACGACAAGAACGAGATGCAGGTGCGCACCGCTCTGGAAGTTTCTTGAAGCAATGGCACATGCACATATGGATGTGGTGGTGTGTGCCTGAATCGACAACTGATTGGTTCGCAGGCGCTGGCCGAGGGATTTGCTGCTCTGGTGCGCAACGCATGCCGCGGCATCAAGCAGCGCAGCGTGCACGCCATCCTCATGGCGCGCAACTTCGTGGTAATCCGTGGTAATCCTCACATCCTGCTCACATCAGCAGAGAAGACATTGCATTTGTGAGTGCATCACACGTCTCTCATCAGCTGCGTTCTTCTTCAAGTGAATATCAATTCAAATTAGACGGGCTAGCATGAGCGCCGATGGTCTTACTTGCAGGCTGTGTACCGCTGCGAGCTGGACGTGGACGCCGCCAACCGCATCCACAAGACATACGGGGAGAAAAACGAGAAGAAGGTGAGCACGATGTTGCTCACCTTGGTGACTGTGCGGACGATGTGCTCTCCTTGGCAGAACAGCAGCCCTTGAGCCAGCAATGTGAAATCTGCGATTGCTGACACGGTCCCTTGCTTGGCAACTGCCTTATGCTTCTGACACGGAAACAACTGGCAGATCAACCGTTGGCTGTTATCGAAGCCTGCCATGGTGTAGGTGGAGGCGAAGGACGTGGTGGGGACATACGTGCGCGTGTACGCGGGCCAGTTTCTGTCTGACCGATACGGCGTCCTGGACGACACGTTAAAGACGTTCAGCGCCATCGCCGCCGCCACCGTGCCGGAGGCGTGCTCGATGCAGCAGTCCGACTTCTGCCGCACGCTGCTGGTGCGCTTCATGTAGATCGTCTGTCATTCGACCAGTTTTGACTATTCGGCCGTGCAACGCAGACGGTCGCGACAGGATGGAGACACTTCCATGTGATTGGGGTGTTTCGCTTTGACGACCGGTGTAACAGCCTCGCAAGAAGAGCCCACAACCCCGACCACTCAGACAAAACAAACCTGCAAAACATGTTCACACGCAGAACGCGCTCAGCGGCACCGCCACCTCGTGGAGCAGGGACCTGGCCTGTCTGGGCGGAATGCTGGACAGCCTGGCGTTTCTGCAGGCGGCCGCTGAGCTCAGGAATTCCGGCCCCAATGCTGCTGGCAGCCTGCTGGCGGGCATTGTGCAAGCGGCAAGTACAGCAGACTTCGAGCCCTGATTCGATGTCGACATCTCTGCGGCTCCTCCCTGCAGCTCCTCAAGCGCTGCGCTGCAGACACCTTCAGCTTCAGAAGGTTGTGCATGAGGAACAATGCACAGAGTGGGATGAACTTGGGGACATCAGGTCGGAAGGAAGCTGGCGATGTGCTCAAAGTTCTTGACAGGAGTTCCGACACGAGACGCGGCTGCAAACGTGACAGCGTTGTCTGTTTGATTCTCCAGGCAGAAGAGGGTGCGGGCCCCGCGAAGCTGGCGTCGGCGGAGGAGGATGTGGCGGCCAGCACGCTGCTGGTGTGCCTGCCGCAGCGTAGCGCAGCGGCGTCGCTGCTGCCGGAGCGCAACATCGTCCTCTACAACCTGGATGCGGGTGTGCACAGCCTGGTTATGTAACGCATGTGCCCTGCCTTGCCGCCCGCAGGTGTTGCTGCCGTGTGCTTCTCGTGTTCTCACAAGGAAATGCCACGTCACTCGAGATTGAGGTCATGCATGCCGATTTGTTTCACCTGCTGCAAGCCATATCAGTACTGACATGCCACATCTCGCTTTGGGACGTCACACTGCAATCTGCTGTTCTGTGGGTGCCTGGGCAGGTTGCGCTTTAAGTGTGGCCCTCCAATGGGGCAAGGTCTAGTAACCGTGCTGATGGAATTCAACTGGTTCTGACTTGCAGTGGAGAGGGTGCTCAACGTGAGCATGAAGACACACACGGACCTTCTCATGGAGTTCTTCAAGCAGCAGCGCGCTCTGAGCGCGGACGCGGTGGAGTCGCTGACGTACATTGGGTTCGAGAAGCTCGCGGTGCAGTTTGAAAACTTCCAAAAGCTCCGGGGCCAGGCGGATCCGCTGCCGCTCCTGAAATGGCATTTCTGCGTGCTGCAGCGCATCAAGTTGAAGTGTGCGGAGGTGGAAGTGATGTGATTTGGGATGTGAACAATGGCGAAGAGAGCGGGTCAGTCAATTTGTGTCATGCGGAGTCTGTGGAGGACAGTAGCAGACAGGGTTATGCTGGGACGGTCTTGTTTTTAGCAGCTCGTGTCCGTTGCTTGAGCGCACTGATTCTGAAAACGCAGAACACACAGCTGCAACATGAGTCTTGTACATTCTGGCAATGTGAACACCAGCAGGCATGCGACGCGTCACAAGGTGTTGATGGCTGCCATGCTGCCGCCGCGGCCGCTGCTGCCGCCAGTGCGGAGTAAGGCCGCGATGAACTGCATAACGTGCCGTCGTCTGAGCGCCCATCTTCCAGCGACCAGTCAAGGTATGTGGCATCTTGACATCACACCACCGGCGGCATGCGGACCTATCGCAGTGTTAAGGCGCGCCGTCAACAGAATTTCAGGCTGCTTTTGAGTGTTGTTGCGCTGCCACTGTCGACACTGAAGCCAGCGTTGGGCCTGCTGCTGGTGCTGGAGTCCTTATCGCAGGTCGTGGCGCTGCGGGCAGTGCAGCCAATTTAATCAACATTGAATCTTTTCATTGGTGGCACACGCAACCGCAGTTGTTGTTGGCGCTAGAGTCTGTGGCGCTGGTGGCGGTGAGGCGGGCAATAAGTGCAGAACCTCGTGTCTTACAGCATTTGGTTCCACACATTTGGTGCCATCACTGTGCAGCGTGGTTCGGCTGTTGCGGGTGGCATTTCAGGCGGTGCGGCAATGCGCTGCCCACAAAAACCCTGTTTCTCACACCTTTCTCTGTCCATGCGTCAACATGTTCCGTCCTTCAGCGCAGATCAAGTCGTTCCATCATCGACAACCGAGCGTTGGGGCGGGAATAGGAGTTCAAGCGCTGGCTTCTGACCAAGTTCCGCATCAACGGCCACCCCCATGCAAGAGTCGTCCGCTCAAAGAAGTTGAAAAAAAGACAAGCGCACGGTATGTGTGTTGCCCTTTCTTGCTGCAACATTACTGCGCTCATGCCAACATCTCCTTGTCATGCCACCCGACGTTCTCTCGCTTAGGTGGAGTTGGATGCGGCGGTAGCGGACAGCCGGGAGGCCGCCTTGCTGGAGCACAAGGCGCTTCTCGACAGCGACGCCGCTGTCCAGATCGTCAACAATCTGGGCACCGTCAGGCACGTCCCCCCGTCATGCACTCTTGGAGTTTGGGTTTACGGCAGCAGAAACTCTCACTGCCCAAAATGCTGCAGTGTGTGCAATGCCAAAAGAGCTTCTCGTGCTGATATAGTCAGTCGGTGCAAGGTGTAAAGGTGCAGTATTGACATGCCTTGGCCATAAATTGCTGTGGCCATGCAGGGACATGGGGGGACAACCTGCCGGCCGCCGCCGACTTCAAGAACAACAAGCCGGTGTACTTCGTGCTATATAGCGAGACACTGACGCCAAACGTCGCAGACCGTAAGCGCCTTTACAATCTCGCTGTCCACCACCGCATTCAGCTGGTCGGAAACCACGGCGCCAACATCGCCAGCAGCATCGCCGAGCTAGCCACGCCCAGTGGGACCACCTCCCCAAGTGACCGCAAGTCCCAAGCCACAAGGGTTTGGCGGTGATCGAGCGGGACAATAACAACCAAATTCGGGGCTCCAGCTTCAGAGCCTGATCCGTCGACGTCTTTTGTGCATTGTGGAAGTATACCTATGACAGCTAGACCAAGCCGCAATCGCTCCAATCTTTCATCTTTACTCGCCTGTTTGCTCTCTCTGGTTGTCACAGGTACACTTCCACAATGCACAGATGGATCAGGCTCTGAAGCTGGAGCCCTGAACTTGGTTGTTATTGTTCCGCTCGATCACCGCCAAACCCTTATGGCTTGGGACTTGCGGTCACTTGGGGAAGTGGTCCCACTGGGCGTGGCTAGCTCGGCGATGCTGCTGGCGATGTTGGCGCCGTGGTTTCCGACCAGCTGAATGCGGTGGTGGACAGCGAGATTGTAAAGGCGCTTACGGTCTGCGACGTTTGGCGTCAGTGTCTCGCTATATAGCACGAAGTACACCGGCTTGTTGTTCTTGAAGTCGGCGGCGGCCGGCAGGTTGTCCCCCCATGTCCCTGCATGGCCACAGCAATTTATGGCCAAGGCATGTCAATACTGCACCTTTACACCTTGCACCGACTGACTATATCAGCACGAGAAGCTCTTTTGGCATTGCACACACTGCAGCATTTTGGGCAGTGAGAGTTTCTGCTGCCGTAAACCCAAACTCCAAGAGTGCATGACGGGGGGACGTGCCTGCCAGGCTGACGGCGGTGCCCAGATTGTTGACGATCTGGACAGCGGCGTCGCTGTCGAGACGCGCCTCGTGCTCCAGCAAGGCGGCCTCTTGGCTGTCCGCCACCGCCGCATCCAACTCCACCTCAGCGAGAGAACATCGGCGCTTAAACTTGTGAAGGGTAAAGAAGCATGATGCAATTCTGGCATGACTGTGGCATGACAAGGAGATGTTGGCATGAGCGCAGTAATGTTGCAGCAAGAAAGGGCAACTCATATACCGTGCGCTTGTCGTTTTCTCAACTTCTTTGAGCGGACGACTCTTGCATGGGGCTGGCCGTTGATGCGGAACTTGGTCAGAAGCCAGCGCTTGGATTCCTAATCCCGCCCCAACGCCCGGTTGTCGATGTAGCACTGGAACGACTTGATCTGCGCTGAAGGACGGAACATGTTGACGCATGGACAGAGAAAGGTGTGAGAAACAGGGTTTTGTGGGCAGCGCATTGCCGCACTGCCTGAAATGCCACCCGCAACAGCCGCACCACGCTGCATAGTGATGGCTGGCTGCGTCAAGCCGGGGCTTCTGATGTGCCGTAGCAGAGCATCTAGTCGCCACTCGTGCGTACAGGCCATGCCAGCCGCCAGCAGGCCCGCCTTGCTGTAGCTCAGGCCGCCTGCCTCAATGCTATCCGGCGCTTCGTCCCGCTCCGAGGATTGCGCCAGCGGCTGGACATTGCTGCGGACCAAGGGGAAATGGCTGAGGGGCCCCTCTGTCAAGCCCAAGCCGTTTGACGGCGCACGCACAGCAGCCGTTAAGGCAGAGGACTGCCGTGCGCTGGCCGCTAGCGGCGGCGGCGGAGGCGGCGGCTGCTGCTGCTGCTGCTGCTGTTCTTGCTGTGCCTGCAGCTGCTGCTGCTGCTGTTCTGCAGCAGCCGAGCTGGACAGAGCCTCGTTTGCGTCACTGCCGCTCCTGGCGTGCAGATTTCCTGTTGGAGGCTGCCGCAGTGCATCAGCCGCGGCGCAGTGCTTCGCACGCTGCCTGCGCTGGTGGCACGCTGATGTCGTCGCGTGAGCGTGCAGACAGGACAGCGAGCCGAACAACAGGCCAGGAAAGATCGACACTCTACATGGTGTCCGGAAGCAGTGCTGGCAGGAGAACAGGCTGCTCTGCCGAAAGCCGATGCGAACGTTCGCTTCTTATAGCCGCTCATATCATGCACGCATCAAAGTCAATCGGCACAGCAGAGACGGCTTCTCACTGTGTATCGCTACTATAGATTTCGACAGGCGATAGTGGCAGCTATGTGCACTGGAGTCCCGGATCGCCAGATCCTCTAACATCCCTATGGGGTTCAAGTTGCGACGGCGCGCATCTGCACGTGTGTCCCACTATGCATTCGCGTTGACGAGATGGACGAGCAGTGCAACTGCGAGCAGTGCCGCGCCAACCGCGCGCACGCCGACAATCACGCACGCGATCCCGTCAAGCTCAAGGACGAATGGCTGGGCCGGTCCCTGACCGGCGCCTGCATGTCGCTGTGCCACGTCGGACACGCATGCGTCGACTCAGGCGCCGGCAACAACTCTGTGCAGCTGGTGCCGGTGGCCATGCCCATCTCAGGGCGGCGAGTGTCGCTGTCAGCGCACATCCTGCAGGCGCTGGGCATGCACAGGCGGGCTGGGCCAAACAAGCTGGCCCAGCACATGGACACAACGGACGCCAAGGTGCTGCGGAAGCTGGCGACTGACCTCCGCAGCCGCCCGAGCCGCAAGCTGCTGACCTCCCTAGGCGCGCGGCGAATTCAAGTTCGATGCTGCCATGGCCGGCATCCACGATAATATGTAATGCACACCGGCTTTGAGCTCTCTAGGAAGCTTCGATTGTTGAACTGAACGCAACTGACTGCAGGTGTGTGCAACGAACTGAGCCTCAGTCCTGACATGAGCGAACGCGCTCGCCTGAGGTGTGCCGCTCTGACAACAGTGTCATCCCTATTTCAACGAAGGCAGTCAAGATTCTGATCTTCAGGCCAACTCGACACCCATGCCACGGTTGCTCACAGTCCATCGTAATCTCTTGAAACCTCGATGAATCATGCATCAGCCCTCGCTGGCTCACTGCATAAGACCTTGGCGTGCATTGTGCGCAGGAAGGCCGGCGTCGCCGGCGCGCTGCTCAACATCGTAGAGTCCGGGCCCGACTGGGACGCCGACCCGTCGGCTGAGGCGGCCGATGACGACGAAGTCGTGTCGCACACGGACGTGCGTTTCAAGGATGAGCTGGCATCCGTCATCTGGATCCTGAGCGTGGCCACCAGCGGCAATCTGCTGGCCATACCCTCCGACGCCACGCCGACTTTCGCCCGGAGCCTTATGCAGGCCAGTCCCTCCACTTCGGATGCACACTCGAGTCTAATTCGACAAAACCATGATGGCTGCTGGATTGGCACGCCACTGGGGTGGCGTCTAGCTGCGACATGCTGAGCAGTCTGACGCCACAGATTCAGATCATGTTGCCAAGTCCCAAGCTGCAGCATCTTCTGTGTGTACCTGCTGTGCGAACACATCACCGCTACTGCCGACATCAAACCCGCCGATCACACGCACTGACTTCCACTGGCATGTTTTCGCTGTAGGCGCTGTCACTACAGGCGCAGTGCCCGGACCTGGACACCTCGGAGCAGTTCACGCTGGCGCGCGTGTACCAGAAAGCCGGGGAAGCGTGCGGCGTGACGCCCGACCTGAGTAGATTGTTCCCACAGTCACGTGCTGCAAGTGCGCCCCTTTCCCCATGTCTGAAGCCCTTGATGCAAGCCCTATGATGGGCCATCAGTGATGGCAGCTGCCGCCTCTTCTGCTTTGCAATGCGACAGGTCGCTGCTGCTCCAGCCGCGCATTGTGTGCACAAGAGGTGTGGTGGCTGGGGGCAGTTTTCCTATTTCCATAGCGTCTGTGCAAATGCAGACGTGGGGTCTGATGACGGTTCTGACGACATGCCGCCGCTGTTGGACAACAGCGATTACCACATCGGCTACACGGACTCGGAAGACGACGAAGACATGCCCCCAGACCCAGGTGCGCCTGCAAGCCTGCCGCTAGCTGCATCTGGCTGCTGACTTGGGCCATTTCGTGGTGTAGCTGGCATGACTGCCTGCACAGAAATGAGTTGCTCCACCTCCGAATGCTGCACTGTTGAACACGAGCTCTAGGACACCCAGTTGCTGCAGGACTACTTCGAACATCGTGGTTCAGTCCAGCTTCTCTCTGTCCGCAGTCGGCCGCCGTTACGCAAGCCGCTGGGAGGAGCTGCGCGCCAACAGGGCGCCCCCGGCAGCAGCCAAGGCAAAGGCAGCCAAGGCGGCGGCCAAGACGAAGGCAGCCAAGGCGGTGGCCAAGACGAAGGCAGCCAAGGCGGCAACAGCGGCCAAGGTGGCGCCGGCGGCCAGGCAGCCCGCCAAGCCAGCGCCGGCAGCGAAGCAGGCGTCCAAGGCAGCGATGGGCCGCCAAGCGCAGGGCGGGACATCGATGCCAGAGGTGGTCACCAACCGGCTGTTCGAGATCGAGCGCATGACAGGGGGCGCCCGCAAGGTGGGCCCTCTAAACCCTAAACCCTAAACCCAAGGCAATATGACCTTGGGCAATGCAGAGTAGCTCAAATTGATGACATGTCTCACATGCGTGCATATTCGACCTGGCATCGCGGCCAGCCTGTGATTGTGCGGCAGGCTTGCAGCGCTGCCTGTGGGGCTGCCGCAAACGTTCTTTTTGACTGTCGACCTGCAGGTGGAGGCGTTCCGCAAGCTGATGTCGGAATCAGCCATGATCCGCGACGCGGTGGACACTGTGCCGGCCAGCTACGCACCCAACTTCGTCGAGATGCTCGTGGGCCTCGCCTCTGATGTGCGCCCTCTATAACCTGACTCGCGAAGCTCTTGGCTACTCCTGGCATCTGCTGGCGCTGGCACAAGCCCCACCCTCCTCAGGTTTGTCCAGGGTGCCGCCTCAAGGTCAGCACTGCAGAGCACCGAAAGGTGTTTGTGCCGTGCCGCAGCCACAGCACATGACACGCACGATGATCGAGGAGACAGCGTCGGAGCAGGCGCTGGTGGCCAAGTACTGCGCGGCGCACCCCGACGGTGGCAGCCCGTTCGCGGAAGACTCTCCGGAGCGGCTCACCTCGGCAGCCGGCCTGGCGGCTGCGCTGGGCATGGACGGACCAGCCACCAGCATGCTGAAGGGCGACAGGCCGGGGGCCCGCGGCAGCAGCGACAGCGGCGCAAGGAGCAGCAGCGGCGGTGGCGCAAGCGGTGCCGGCGGCGGCAGTGCCCCCTCCTCGAAGGCAGGCACCTCTGCGAAGGCCGGCGAGAAGGCCGTTGCGAAGGCCGGTGCCGCGCAGCGCAAGGCTAAGGCCGGCGGCAGCGGCTTCTCCTTCGGCGCTGCGCTGGGCGTGAAGTCCAAGCCGGCACCAAAGGCAGCGGCGATGGCTGAGTGGGCCAATACGCCGCCGCCGCAGCCGCAGCGCCAGCAGCAGGCAGCCGGCGCTGCGCGCGGCAGCGCGGCGACAGGCGCGGAGGCCGCGCCGCCAGCGGCGCGCCAGCCGTCGGCGCCAGCTGGCGAGCCGCCGGCCTTTGTCAAGCAGCTGGGGATTGCGGCCGGGCCCGCGGCGCGTGCCGCGCAGGGCGCAAACGGCGCTGCTGGCGCCTCCTCATTGCAGCGGCCGACGCCGCAGGCCAAGGACGAGGAGATGAGGGCCGCTCTGGCGGCAAGCGTGGCAGACGATGGCACTTCGTCCGAGGCATCGTCCTACACCTCTGACAGCGACACATCCAGCCTGGAGGACAGTGTGGCTCCAGCGACTGCCGCTGTGACGCGCGATGCGGGGCAGCGGCGGCAGCAGCAGCAGCAGCAGGAGGAGGGCGGCGCCCCTGCGGCAGCGGCGGTCGTGGCACCTGCGGCGGGCGGCGGCGCAAGGCAGGCGGCCGAGGCGGCGGTAGCGGTGGAAGCGGTGCAGCTGGACGATGGGCACGAGTCGGACGAGGACCCATTCGCCTGGCTGGGAGGGTCTGGCAGCACAGCGGCGGTGCCGCCACCGCCGCCGCAGGCTGCCGCGAGGGCGTCGGCCGCCCAGCAGGCAGCGGCGCCTGTGGCGACAGTGGCGGCGGCGCCAAAGCCAGCGGCGCGGCTGCAGCCGCGCCCGGGCTCGGCGCAGGCTGCGCGCAACGCCTTCACCACCAGGCGCACGCGTGCGCTGCGCAGCGGCTCAGCCAAGCCCAAGCCGGCGGGGCCGCTGAACCCCTTCGAGCTGTTGGAGGATGGCGCCTCGGAGCCGGATGTGGAGGCGGAGCCGTCTTCAGAGGGCGAAGACTCCGAGGAGGACGTGTCGGACGTCATGCATCAGGCGCCGCCGCAGCAGCAGCCGCAGCAGGCGGGCGGCTGCGGCGCGGGGCGTGCAGCCAGTGGTTCTGGCGCAGCGGCGCCCATGCCCGCGGAGTTTGCGCTGCCCGCGGCGGCTGACCCATGGGCGAAGCACGGGCCGATTGGCGGCATGCAGGTACCCGCCGCCCCCTTCTCTTGCGTCATTGCTCTTGTCTCCGGTTTGAGTCTCGACCAGGCATGCTGCTGAGATCGCGTGTTTGATGATCTGCCTGTACTATGCTGCTGCAGACGCCGGCGGGCATCGTCATGTGCCGCATCTGTGGCTGGTCTGGCCACCCCAAGCCAGCGCTGCATCATTTCCTGGTGCGCCTCTCATAAGAATCATACCATGCATTGGAAGCGTCGTCTGTGGCTGGCGTCCTGCAGCTATTCGCTTGGGAGTGACCCGCTTCCTGCCATCCGCTGCCTGCCGCTGCATCCGAGCCACATGCTCGTCGTTCCCCCACCACGTGGTGCATTGCAGCCTCACAATACTGCATCACCCAGATGCAAACGAAGTCATGTCTGGAACCTGTGCAACTATTGATTGAGACTCTAGGTTAAGACTCTATGTCGCAGGGCCAGGAGCACGCTTTCATGTGCGAGGCGATGGGCGTGGGCGCCTGCGTCGCTTGCGGTGTCAATTGCCCCTCCGCGGAGCAGCTCCAGGTGAGGACTGCCAAATGATAGTGTGCCTGCCTCCGGGCAGCTGCAACAAACATTGGCGCCGATTTTATCTGGAGGGTTTTCGGAGTCTCTGGCGCTCAATCACCTGTTGCTGCTTGTGCTGTTGCACACACTGGCAAAGCCGTGCTTTGATTCCAGATGCTGATGCCATGCCCGGGCTGATAGCAGGTGCACAATGTGAGCCGCAAGCACCAGGACCGGGCGGCGTGGCTGGCTGCCAACGCCGTGGACATGGGCCCGGGGCGGCAGCCGTCGTCGCCGCCGCCCGGGGGCTTCCCATCGGGGCCGCCGCCGCCGCCCGGGGGCTTCCCATCGGGGCCGCCGCCGCCGCCGCCGCCCCGGGTCTTCCCGTCAGGGCCGCCGCCGCCGCCGCCGCCCCGGGGCTTTCCATCGGGGCCGCCGCCGCCGCCGCCCCGGGGCTTCCCGCCGGGGCCGCCGCCGCTGCCGCCGCCCCGGAGCTTCCCGTCTGGGCAGCCACCGCCGCCGCCGCCGCCCCGGGGCTTCCCGTCGGGCCCGCCGCCGCCGCCGCCGCCCCGGGGCCTCCCGTCGGGGCCGCCGCCGCCGCCGCACCAACAGCAGCAGCAGGGGCAGGTGCAGCAGCAGGGGGCAGCTGCGCCAGGGCCGTGGCCGCCCTCGCCGCAGCCGGCCGTGGCGCTAACTGAGCTGATCGGCGAGGAGATCTTCAACAACTTCGAGTGCCCCATCACCCAGGTACCGCTGGTCATAGATGGTTCCGCTGAAAGAGCTTGGAATTTTGAAGTCGCAATGAGCGTAGACTGCAGTCGGCAATTGCCTGTTCGATTAGTCTGGCAAATTGAAGGTCACAGTGTCGGAGCAGATAGAGTGGTGCATATCGCGGCCGCGGTTGTAGCTGCATGTCGGTTGGACTTTCTCCAGCCGTGAGTCAAAATGTGTGCGAGTTGTACGAGCCTTGAAGGCGACATCTTCTGCGTCCCTGCTCTGCAGGATACCATGATGGAACCTGTCATATGCAGCGACGGCTACACGTACGAGCGCAGCGCAATCGAGTCGTGGATCGCGCGCAGCAAGACGTCGCCTATGACAGGTGCTGCACCATGTCCGGGCGCTGGTTGCAATTGTCCGGGGCGCGCGG
>JAABUL010002986.1_pt1 | contig 26404 bp, 4 predicted proteins | sample 5559151 | NCBI WGS metagenome assembly JAABUL01 (sample SAMN10711876, study PRJNA513368) | rock metagenome | isolation source: Antarctica rocks | place: Antarctica: Victoria Land, Pudding Butte sud | reverse complement strand
ATCCAGAGCCTCTCTCGCTTCTAGCAAGACACAAAAGGCTGCAAGTGACTCCAAAAAATAGGACAACTCCTGGAAGCGCTATAAAAAGTACCATGTTACAGCAGAGTCGATACTAAGGGAAATGTATGTTCAAAGATAACTGTAACGGTCCGATACTAGAGAGATCTATCAATTGCGATCTTATTGCTGGGCTTGCATCGCGCATAGTCTCTTCCTACTTCCTACCCGATTCCAGGGCAGCTAGCTGTCCGAAAAGTCCGACACATTCCAATTTCTCTACTGCATATAGCTGCGAAATATCCAACTGTACCAATGGGTCGGGCCGACAAGCACCTCTGAATAGATAACGTCTTAATTTCTATATTATCTCATAACCTATATTGCTAATTTAATTGAAAAATATTGTCCTAGTATTTGAATAAAACTTCTTTTATTCAATCTATAGAAGCAGTTGTTATAATACTTGTAATAATTGTAAAAATAGGAAAGATTCTTGATAAATAGAAGAAACTTAAGTAAATATTAATTATTGTTGTATAAAAATTAACATAAATGCTACTAATCTTATTTAAAGAGTTTTTTGTTATAGAATTACTAGTTTTTTTTATAATATATCTAGTTTATATACTATTCTTCTCTTGTTACAATTGTCTTCTTTACAATATTATAAGAATATTAAAGAGAAAATTAGATATCTAATTATCAACTAATAGAATTAAATCTATTAGTGTAATATTATAGCGTCTCCGACGCGCTAGCGTCTTAGAGTATGGCAGAGCACGTAATCTTAGATGTCTATAAAAGTCTCGAATAGCATAATATCTCTTTCTAATTAGATAGCGAGAAATAGACTCGTACATTATAACGAGCTAAGTATTAGATAGAAAGAAAGCTTGTCTTTTATTGTTTTTTAACAATTAGTTCTACTACTATCTATCTTATATAGTTGAGATATAGTAATACAAGTCTATTATATTTTATATATTTTATATTTTATATTTTAGTGCGTTGACAAAGAGCAAATATACTCATATCTTATAATTCTAATTATTTTATCTTTCGAAAAGAAAGATTTGAGACATAATAGTATTATATTGAACTATAATAGTTTAAACTATAATAACTATTTAACTATTAAATTAAAGTTTAAAGAATTTAAGTTCTTTTAAAACAATAATTGTTTACAAAATATTAACAAACATAATTATTGTTAATATAATAATAACAAAGAAAATAGTTTAAATACAATTAGAGCTTTAATTTTATATTAACAAATTAAAATCTTAATAATAAAGATTTAAGATTTGCAAAATACTTAGCAAATTTAAACTATAGCAATTAAAAAAAAAACTTTTGAAATTTCTTAATTTGTTATTCTAGTTGTATTGTTATTGATAATATTTAAGTTTCTAAAACTCGAAAAACTAAATTTATACAAAAGTTTAAGCGTAGATAAATATATTATTTAATTTTAGAAAACTAATATTAATATAATGCGATTCTCGATATATTCTATTACAAATAAGAATAAAATTCTCTATTATATACTATTTTTAAAAAACAATATTTTTATCTAGTAATATTTAAAAACAAACAATAGTACTAAATTGGAAAGCAAGATCTTTAAAAAATTTAAAGAGTTTTTATTAAATTTAATAACTAATTTTGCTATTTGTTATTTTTTTGTCTACAAAAGATAAAAGATTATTAGATAGAAATTAAATTAAAAAATAATTATCTTTAAAAAATATCTAAATAAATTAGAGATTTATCTATTGTTATCTTTAAAAAAGTATAGAATCTATTTATTTTTAACTAAGTTTAAATTGAATTTAAAAGTAAATTTTTTAGATATCAATAATATATAAAATATTTGCAATAATTTTTTAGCTATAACTATTATATAAAAATAAATATTAAATTGTTGTCAAAAGTATTTGCAAAATATTTGTGTATTACAAATACTTGTAGAAAGTAATATATATAGAAGACAACTATTTTGTTACAATTGTATTTATAGATTCTATAGAGTTTATAAATACAAATTGTAATATATTTTATTAATAAATTGTATCTATAAGATTTATAAAGTTTATAAATAAAATACAAATATTATATTTAATTAATAAATTATATTTATAAGATCTATAGAATCTATAAATACAAATAATATATTTTTTTAATAAAATATTTTATTCTAAAATTAGTAATTCTTAATATAATAATATTATATTCGATTTCTTAATAATTTGATTTAATTTCTAATATTAAAATCGAAAATTAAGTTAAATCAAATCGAGTTAATTTTAAAATAATAGAAATCAACTTAGATATTAAGTTAATTTCTAGATAGATTAATTGCGTCGAATCGATTAATTAAGTTCGAATCGATTAATCGAATCGAATCGAATTAAATTAATTTCAAAAGTTAGAATTAAAAAGTTAAGTCGATTTCTAAAGTTAGAACCGAAAATCGATTTAAATTAAGTTAAGATTTAAAGATAAAATCGAAATTCGACTTGAAAAATCGACTCGAATTATTATTTTTAATAAATTCTATTATTTTTAGTAATAATTTGATAGAAATAGTTAATTTATTGCATTTAATTAATAATTATATTAGAAATATCTATTTATAATAGTATTACTATAATATATTACTATAATATATTATCAATAATAATAATAAATCTAAATTTAAACTTTTTTATACTATTTTTAGTAATTTTTGACATAATAATGTTATTTTTGATTTTTTAACAATTCGATTTAATTTCTAATATTAAAATCGAAAATTGAGTCGATAATGCAAGCATCGTCTAGTTAGTTGTTATTAGTTAGAGTCTATCTAGCTAGCCGCTATTAATTAGAATCTATCTAGCTAGCATTTGTTTCTAGTTTGATTATCAATTATTATATTATACAATTAGTTGTTTTGCTTGCTTTGTGTTTACAACAATTGTCTTTCTTTTTGTATTAATTGATAGCTTCAATATTAGTTTCGAAAACAAGTAGCTTTTATTGTCTAAATTATTGTATCAATTGCTGAGCGCTATTAATTACTATCTTTTTCGCTTTAGTTCGAACGTATCGACACAGATCTTAAGTATTTGAATTTTTGTATCAAATACTTATCTTATTAAGATTGTTAACTAATTTATTGTATTAACTTCAAACAAATATCGACAACAATATTGTCGATACAATTTACTTAATATCTTTTTAATTATTTAGTATTGTGTTTCGAGCTTCTACTATAAATTAATATTTATTGTTGAGAAGATTTTTTCGAATATCTTTGCAGCAAACTAAACAATTGTTAAGCTAACAAATATCAAATTTTTTTCTTAGTTTGTTTATTAACTTCTTGTTTTTGCAAAAATTGATTATTTTTTTAAATTTCTCTTATTTCTATTTACTATTGAGCTAGCTAAAAAACTATTTTGACAAACTTTGTCTTCTATCTTTGTAGAATCAAAAAAACAACAAAATAATAGAAAAGCTAATCAATTATTTATTTGATTATCGAAATAGACAATCGATAAGATTTTATTTCGAAAAGTTATAAAAACATTTATTGTATTAGCTAACAATTAAATATCAAACTCGAACAATCTTTTTATTACTAAGACTTTCGAGTCTAAATTTTTTCTTTCTATAAATGTTGCTAAGATATTCGAGTCTAAATTTTGTTCTTTTGTTAATTCGATATTTTCAAATAAAAGGTTTTTTGATTTTTAGAATATAATACAACAATTGCTATTCAAAAAATCTTAAAAAATCAAAAATAGTTAAAATATTCTCAATTAATTATTTAGCAAATCTCGAAGATATTTTTCGACAAATATTGTTGTTTTTATTGTTAATATTTACTCGAATAGCAGCTCTAACTCGACAAAATAACTATTTATTTTTTTATATTTTAATCTATCGACAATAGACAATCGAACTTAGTTTTTATTTTTTTAGATTGCTAAAAATTAGTTTTCGAATTTATCAAATAATAATTCTTAATATAAGAATATCTTGAGATTCGACAACTATTTAATCGATAAGAATGCAAATTTAAATTAAGAAAGATTATTTTTGCTTTTGTCTAGAAATCGCAACAATTGTTCTTTTGTTTTTAATAAATAGTATTTAATAATCGAAGCAATATTAGATCTATCTATAAATAAATCTTGTCAATAGAACAGACAACTGACAAACAATTAATAAAATTAGAACACTTTCGAATAAACATCTTTCTTTCTACTATTTGCACTTACTAACAGTTGTTAGAAACAAAAAACTTCTGTTTCTCTATCTATTTCTACAAATAGCTTTAGACAATCGATTATTGCAACAATAATAGTTGTTCTCAAACAACAATTAACTTCTATTGCTACTTTCGAATAGCAATCAATCTCGATTGCTATTTTTGCACAATTAGTTTCGACTATTAACTACAAACAATTAGTTTCTACTACTACTTTTAAATAGCAAATTAAATAGCAAATCGCTTTTAATTAAACAATTAATTATACAAACAAAAAATAATATAAAAATTAAAACTTCGATTAATATTTTAGTTAATCAAAATATATTTGTTAAAATCGATTTTAACAAAAGAACTTTACTTTTATTTTTTAAATAGTCGATTAACTTCGAGATATTATATATAATAAGATTAAACAAATTATCTCAAACTTTAACAAATTTTTTTTGTCAAAATTGCGCTAAATAGCAAACTAATTATTTTTATAAAAAGAAGTTTTCGACTATTAACAACAAATAGTTGTCGATTAAGTTTAAAACTACAAATATTAAATTTTTTTACTTAGATACTTTCAAAAATTACAACGCAAGATTTATTATTTTTGTCTATAAAAAAACAATCTATTGCAAGATTTTTATTTTTGTAGATCGAATAAACAACTATATTTATATTGTTGACAAAATTGCTATTCGCAAAAATCTTTTCTTTTGTTTTCGAAAATCGACAATAATATAGTATTTTAAAAAGATCGAAAATTTTAAACAAAAAGTTTTTCGAACAATATTGTTAATCGATTTTACAAATAATTTTTAGACGCAATTCAAAATACAAATTAATAAAACTCTAGATAAACTAATATCGAAATTTTTATTGCAAAAAATATTATAGACAATTGCAAAATAATTAACTATTTTTAAAATATAATTCTCTACTTTCAATTTGTCGAAATATTCGACTTGCAAAATTAACTATTGAAGATCGCTACTTTAATTTAAACAATTAGAAAAACTCGATATTTTATTGAAACTTTTAAATAATCTATTGTAGTCTATACAAATTACTTAACAACAACAGAAATTGTTAAGCAAACTATTCTATTATCTTTGTTAATCGACAAATTAAAGTTAAAACTAATTAGAGTTTTTTAGTATTTGTCGCAATTTACTCTAGATATTTGTTATTGTTTAAACAAACTCAATATTGTTTTAGACATTCTATCAAGACTTGTTGTTTTAACAAAAAAGAAAAAACTAAATAACAATTAAAATATACTTAACAATATTAACGTCTTCTATAACAAAATAGAGACAATTGTCGAAATTAATATCGAAACAAATATTGTAGATAGACTAGTCGAGCAAACAATTAGAGAGAAAAAGAATATTGCTATACAAAATATAGCAGACAAAACAATTTCTTTTTATATTTATCTTATTAAGATAAATATCGACTTTCGAATATATCTTATTAATATCTACAATTGCTTTATTAAATAAACAAAAATTTTGAAAACTTTGCAGAGAGTCTCTATATTTTTCGAAATTTAATTTGTATTAAACAACAAACTTATCTATTTTATTAATTATACGCAAAAAAAGTATCTATACTTGTCTAAAAAATTCGAGAAAAAGATTTTCGAACAAACTTATAACAATAATTATTATATAGACTTCTTAAGAATATACAAAACAATTACAACAAATTTCTATTTTTGAAAGCTAATTAAGCAACTAAAACAATATATAGTTTACTATTGTTAATATAATATATATTAAATTAAGCAATATCAATTGTATAACAATCTTAATTCGATTATTAGTTTTTTAGTATTTTTCTATACAATAAGTTTCGACTTTATTTTAATACTATTAAGTATATAGAATATAGATTCTACTATATCTATTATTTGCAAGTTTTTAAAGAAAATTATTATTCTTTTAGAAAAGACTATCTATATTGCAAAAAATTAAACAACAGTACTAATTAATAGATTTGTAGACTAAAATATATTAAAAGTATTTATTTATAATTAAAATCAAAAATTTCTTTCTAAGTTCTAAAAAATAGTTTTTAAAAAGCTTAAAGTTAGTTTTTTAATTTTAATTATCTACTATTTGCAAACAAACAATTAGAGCAAACAAATTAATTAAACAATCGAAATTGTGTTTCGATATACAATAATTAACAATCTAAGTCTCGACTAAATTGTTATTCTTTTTATACTAAAAGCAAAACTTAACAATCTTTTTAATTTATTAATTGAACTTTTGTTTAACAAACTTATTATAGATTTTAAGATATAGAATTCGATATTGTTGCTAAAATTAAACAAACAAAACAAAAATTAATTTAAAAAAAGAACAATAAATATTAGCAAAACAAAAGTCTTTATAGTCTAAACTAATATAATTTTTAAGCTTATCTATAACAAGTATTATTAATCTTTATTTTTTAAAATAAAGAACAAGACTTTTTTGCAATTGCACAAAAAATACAATTTGCTATTAATTAAATTGTTTAAATTCGCTATTTAGTGCGTAGATTTCTTTAAAATACTTAAAAAAAAAAAAATCTAATTTATCGACTTAAACTATTAGAAGATTGAAAAATTTATTTAGTTATTTCTATAGCGAATTTGAAACTTGTATTAATTAATACTAACTTTTACAATTATTTAATATTAGACTATTCTAAGTCGATCGAGAAATTCAACAAAAATTAATACTTGTATAAAATTAAGATTCTAGTTAATTATCGAATACGCAAATATAGATAGAAAGAGTTTATCTCGAAATTCTTAATTTGATAAAAAAAATATAATTCGAAATTCGATTGTTAATACAATAAAAATCTACTTAATAAAATTAAAAAGCTTGTTTAGATTTACAAAAAGAAATATAATATATTTATATCAAATACTATTTGCTATTCCAATTTAGTAGATAGTTAAGTTATTACAAAAAAGAAAGATTAAATCTTCTTACAAATTAACAAACAAAATAGCAATACGCTATCTTCTTTATAAAATAGCAAACAAAATAGCAATTTACTATTGCTTTTACGTTTTAATAAACAAAACAATAATTATCTACTATAGACTATTAAATAGAACAATCTTTCTATTAAATATCGACAAAATAGATTTTGCAAAATAAAAACAAATAATCTTATCTAAATCTTGCAACTATATCTAACTATACTAAAGATATTAAACTTATATCTCTTATATATATTGTTCTTATATATTTAACAATTAGACTTAGATTTAGAGTTGCAACATAATATACTTTTATTTACTATTTATTTACTTAGCGCAATTACAAATCTTATCTAGTACTCTTTTTTTTATCGATATATTTTAACTCTCTTTTATTTATTTTAGTTGTCAATTTATTACAACTATATTTTATATTTTCTAAAAATCTATTTAGTTTAGAAGTTAAAATTTCTTTTGTATTGTTTTCTATTAAAAAATTTGTAAATAGCAAACTAATATTTATGTTAAATTCTAATTATTAAATATTATTTGCAGATTTATTTTACTTAATCGAAAAATCGAATATAGTTAGCAAAAACAATAAGTCGATACAAAAAAAATCAAAAATTAGCAACAATTTTACAAAAATTAACAGCAATAACAAGAACAACAATTGCTATATTGTTTATCAATTTAAGAGCGTTTACGCAATCTCTCTACAATACAACAATGTCGAAATAATAGATATTAGATAGACAAATATTATATATCTTTTGCAATTTTTTCGAGACAATATTTAGATTCTTTATACAATTAATATTATATTTACTATCGATCTAAAATATATTAAACAACAAAAAAATATAAAGTATCTTATATTAGATACAAAAGTATTTAAAATATTCTACAAAAAGTCGATTAAAACAAAGAACAATTAATTTGTTTTTAATTAAATTAAAAATACTACAAACTTACTATTGTTAAATATTGTTTTAATAAATAAAAAATTAATCTAATCTAAAATATATATAGATTTAAGTTGTTATAATATTTGTTGCGTAATTGCAACAAGAATTTCTATTAAATTACAAGCAAATATATAGAAAAGATTGTTTAATATAAACAAAAATATATTAAACAATTGTTTGTTTTTGAATTTTGCTACTATAAACAATACAACTAATCAAATTTATATCTACAAACAATATATTGCGTTTATCGAAAACATACTTAGCAACAAACTTAATTCTAGAATATATATTATTAATTACTTTTTTTAACAATACAATCAAAATACGTTTGTAAAAACAATCGACAATCTATATTTCGAAATCAACAATATTTTATTAACAAAACTAAAATTTGTAGAAAAATACAAATACAAAATACTATCAAATCTTTTTTTAATTATTTGTTATATCTTCGAACAAATAAAAATTAATAATTAGAATACAACTATTCTCTTTGCAATCAAAGTTTTTTTTTAATTATTTTTGAAAATTGAGTTGTCTATATATTCGATTGCTTAAGTTGCTATCAAAGTATTTAAACTATTTGTTATTGTCTTATTTAGTTTAACGTTATTTGTTATATTCGACAGTATAAAGCAGAGCTTTCTAGACAAACTACAAATTAGAAAGATTTTTGTCAAAAACAAGATATACAAAATTTTATTATTGTTGTTTTCTATATCTTCTACAAAAAATATTTACAACATAATTATTGCAAAAAAGATTAACAATTGTTTGAATAATATAATTGATATACAAATTACAAAAGTTGCAAAGAAAGATATTTAATAGAAAACAATATTAAAAACTATCGATATAATATTTGCAAATAGCAATCAAATTAATCTAAAGATTATCTTAATTCAAATTCGAAACTTCGTTAACAAAAAAAATAAAGAAAAAGATTGCGCTTTTGAACAATTCTCAATACTACAATATCAAATAGAAAATATACTTCTTTATTTAATTAAATCGATAAACAGCAATCTAAAAGCTATCTATAACAAAATTCTTAACACAAGCTACAAAAAAAGTTATTCGAAATTTCTTGAATTTCTAAATATTTTCGACAACTAAAAAATCAAAATATAAAAGCACAACAATTTGCAAGCAAAACGTATTACTATTAATAAAAGTCGACAAATTAAGATTAACAAAGAAATCAATTAGCAAATCGAAAATATTTAGCAAAACAAACGTTCGACAAAATAATTGAATCGATAGAAAAGACAAGATTGATAACTATCAACAAAAGTACTATAAGCTTTTTGAAAAAAAAATATTTGATACAAGCATTGTCTAGTTGGTCGCTATCAATCAAAGTCTATCTAGCTAGTTGCTATTAATCAAAATTTATCTAGCTAGTATTCGTTTCTAGTTTGATTATCAATTATTATACTATACAATTAGTTATTTTGCTTGCTTTGTGTTTACGACAGTCGTCTTTCTTTTCGTGTCAGTCGAGTTAAGTTAAATCGATTTTAAAATAATATTAATTTAATCGAATTTCGAATCGATTTCTAATATTGAAATTGTCGAATCAAGTTAATTTTAATAGTTAAAATTAAAACTTGACTTAACAATTAATTTATTTCTAGAGTTAAAATTGTCGAGTTAAATCGATTTCTAAAATTGAAATCGAAATTTAATTTAACAATTAATTTAACAAATATTTTTATTCTTTTATATTAAAATCGAACAATAAATTATATTTATATATTAATTATAGAAAGTTAAATACAATTATTATTAAGAATTGTTATTTATTGTTTCTAATTATATAAACACTTAATTATCTATACAAGACAAAACGTTTTATTGTTTTAAATTTAAAAAATATCTACTATTGTATTTGTATTAAATATAATAATAAATAAAAAAAATATTTTGTATATATTATAAATATTTTAAGTACTAAATTATGCTATTTAAACTAACAAATATACTTGCAATTTTCTAGATTTATATTAAAAAAATATTGCAAAAGCTAATAGATATAATTTGCATAATTTATATAGATAATATACTTATATATAGTAATAATTCGACAAAATACTAATTTTATATTAAGTAGATAAATGCTAGAACGTTTTCGCAAATATTTGTTATATATTAATCTAAAAAAGTGTAAATTAAATATTATAAAGATTAAATTTCTAAACTTTATTATATTCTTAAAAAATATATAGATAAATTTAAAAAAAATTAAAACAATTAAAAAGTAATTTAAATTAATAAATTTATTGCAAGATTTATTTATTTTTAAGTTTTATAAACTTTTCTAGACGCTTTATATATTACTATTCGAAAAAAGCTATTTCTTTTGCTAATTTGTTAAAAAAAAAAAAAAAAAAAAAAATATAGCTCTTTTATTTAATCAAATCAAATAAAACAAATATTTTGTTTATTTTACAATATTTTTATATTAATTTTACTACTTTATTACTACAATTTAAACAAGAACGTTGAAGTAAAAACTAATATATTTAATTTTGCAATCGCAAATATTCTAAATTAATAAAATAATAATAAAAATTAATATTTAATAATATTTTAATTGCAAAAAAAAAATTCGACAAAGTAAAATTATAAGATATATAATTAGAAATTGCTACTTATTGTAGTTGTTTTTAAGCAATAAAGATATTATCTAAAAAGAAATACTTATTCTATTAAAATATAATTAAATTATAATAATTTTAGAAAATTTATAGATTAAAAGAAGCTAAACTTAAAATTAGTTTGCTAAATATTTAAATTAATTATTTATAATTTTAAAATCTTTTACTATTTAAATTAAAAAAAATTAACAAATAGATTGTTAAGATATTTTAATTATAAATAGATTTTATTATTAAATACAAGATTGCTATTAATATTGCAAAACAAGTTTATATTATTGTTTAACAAAAATTTGTTAATATAAAACAAACAAAAAGCAATAAATAATTTAATTTTTATATTTTAAAATAAATTAATATTGTTGTTTAACAAAAAGTTGCTAATACAAAGCAAACAAAAAATATTAAATAATTTAACTCTTATATTATAATTAGCAAAAGTATCTATTAATAGCGCAAAGATTTTGCAATTATAAAAAAAAAATTAAAAAACTAGTAATTTTATTTTAATTAACTAGTATATAGATTGTTATTTTAGAAAAAATAATTAAAAATATATTAAAAAAATTGTATAAAAAATTTTAAATTAAAAATACTTAAATTAAAAAAATTAAATTAAAATTGAAAATTTATTTTATTATAAACAAAAAGTATAAATTCTAGATTAAAAAAATTTGTTAAATATAATAAATTGTTTTATATTTTAAAAAATACAATTATTAAGAAAAAATTAGTAAAATTTATCATACAATTTATAACAAAAAACTTTAATATATTAATAAATATTATATATTTTAATATATATTTTTATTTGTTTTGCGCAAACAAGTTAGAAATATTTTTGTTAAAATAAATCTAAAGTTTTTTTAATTTTAAAATATTTTGTTATAAATTGTATGATAAATTTTAATTATTATTTATTGCAAAAAAATTATAAAAGAAAATTATTATAACTTTTATAATAAATTTGTTATTAAACAAGTATTATAAAACTATATATAATTTAATTTTTATAATAATTAATTGCTATACAAAAATAATTAATTATATATTTGTAATAATTAAAATTTATATTGCAAAATTAGCAAAAATATTTTTCGAAAAAATTGTTTTATATTTCGAAATATTAGCTAATATAATAAGCAATAAAAAATTTGTTTTTATTAATATCTTTTAGTTTGCTATATATTTTTATATATAAATTAGAAAATAAGTAAGTATTGTTTTTTATTTTTAGATAAATAATTTAATTAAATAACAAAATTTAACTTTTAAATATTATCTCTATATTTATATTAATATTAAATAAACAAAATAAACAAATTTATTGTTAATAGCAAAATTTGTTTACAACAATAGCTATTATATTTTAATTAAAACTTTGTTGTTCTATTTAATATACAATTATTATTCGAAAATCTATTATAAAGTTAAGAATAATTTTATTAAAAAAAGATACTATTAATATAAAAATACGTAAAATAGATTTATAATTTAAAAAAAAAATTAACAAAATTTTTTAAAAACGCTATTGTACAATAGATAAAATACTATAATAAAAAATATAAATTAAAAAGTTTTATTATAGAAGAATTAATTATACTTTTAATTAAAAATTTAAAGCAAAAAAAATTTAGCAAAAATATATTATATAAGTATATTAAATTATTTAGAATTAAAAATTAAATTAAAATACAAATTTATTATCTTACTTTATTTAATATTTATTACATTTATAATACTTTTTATATTCTATTTTAAAAATAATACTTATATTGTACTAGTAATAAATAAATAAAATAAATATTGCAAATTTCGAAATTTATTAATAACAAAATTTATTAGAATTTTTTTTTTTTTTTAAATAATATTAACAATTTTTTTTAAAGCTTTAAGTTGCTTTAAGCAAACTAACAAAACTAAACAAAATTAAATACTTAAAAATTACTATATTCTAATTTTAATATTTGCAATTGTTTAAATATTTAGAGCTTTATTAAGAATTACAATTATTATTTAAAAAACACTAATAACAAAAGACTAAATAAGTGTTTCTTAGTAAAATATTAAACTTTTAAGAAATAATTAGAATCTTTTTTGTTTTATCTAATATAATTAAGTTTAAATTTTTAAAAATATTATTGTTGTTCTTAATATTAATATTAATATATAGATAAAATATTCAAATTGTTAAAATTTGTTCTTTAAGTAAACTTTGTTCGAATTAATCGAATTTGCAATTTATAAAATTTTGATATTAATATTAACGCAATTGTGCAACTATTAAACGCAATAATAAATTTTAAATATTAAAACTTTTTAAAACTAAATTTAATTAAAATTATTTTTAAATTGTTAAATTTTAAAAAAAAAAAATTCTAAAAATATAAATTTAGTTTATTTAAATTAATTTTTTATATTATATAATTTAACTTTAACTCTAGACTTTTCTAAAAAACTTAAAAAGCTTAAAAAGTTTAAAAAATTTAGAAAAACTATTATTAAATTAAGCAATAAAATAAAACGTTAATAAAAATTAAATTAAAGAAACAAATATAATAAAAAATTAAACAAATAAATTAAAACAAAAAATATTTTTAATAATTAAAAGAAAAATTTCTAAATAATATTAATAAATTGCAAAAAAAAATTTAAAAAACAAATATATAATAAGCAAAGACAAAAAAAATAAAGTAATATATATTGCAATATTAATAATTTTAGAATCTCTACTTAGAAAATACTAATTGCGAATTTTATTAATTTAACTATTAGCTAGCTTAAAATTTATTTAGCAAGAAAAATCTTAACACTTATTTAATAAAAATTCAATTTTAATATTTAAAATATATATAGACTTTTGCAATACTTTGTTTATATCTTTATTTATTATTTGTTTATATTATAGTAATTTATATAATAGGATTAAATAGTTTGTAAAATTTCTATGCACAAGTTATATATCGACAAAAACGTCTTTTATTGTACGTATAATAATTTTAAATTGCGTTTATAAATTGTGTTTATAAAAAACGCTTATAGATAACGTTTGTAGAACTTAACAATATACAAAATTAAATCTTAACAAAATATATATCAATTACGCGTTTGCAAATTCTACTAATTGTAGTTTAGTTTTGCGCTTAATTATATAAAGCAAATATATTAATATATTAGCTAATTTAATTATTAGTTACTAATAGTATTATTAACAAGAATTTCAAAATTATTAATAAATAATAATTTATTTAATAGAATTTTATTTTTTGTATTTAATAAATACTTGATACAATATTTAATATTAATCGAATATTTTATTTAACAATATTTAATATTATTCGAAGTTTTTCAAAATTTTAATTAAAAATAATATTAATAGTTTATTAAAACTTGCAATTAAAGAAAAAGATACTATTATAAATTTTAATTAAAATAGATTTTGTTTTTTTAATTTTAGTCTTTTTAGTTTCGAATATATCATAAATAGTATTTAGCGTCTTAATATTTATAGTATTTTTATTCATTTTTTATATATAAATAGTTCTATATAGCTAATATTTTTATTAATTAATTATATACTAGTTTACTAACTTTATTTTTTAACAATATTAAAGTTAATAATATTAAAACAACTTTATTATATTATAAAAATATATAATATTTTATAAATATAATATTATAATTAATTATAAAATAATTATTATATAAAATAATTAAAAAAAAAACTTTTTAATAAATTTTAATATTTTTAATATATTTAACTTTTATATAATATAAAAAAGAGATTTTTTTTAACTAGATTATTTAATTAAATAGATTTTTTTTTAAAAAAACAATATCTTATTTTAATTATTAAAAATTATATAATAAAGAAATACAATATTAACGTAAATATATTGCAAAAAAAAATTTTTTTTTGCTTTTTATAATATAAATCTATTAGAATAATATAACAATATATAATTACAAATTAATGCTATAGACTTTGTAAATAATATAAATATATTAATATACAAAAAATAAATTAAATATAATTGCAAAATATTAAATTAAATATATAATAAATATAAACAATAAATACAAATTTACAATCTTAAGTTTACAAAAAAAAAAAAAAAAATTTTATATATTTTAAAGAAATTTTATATAAATATAAATATTATACTAATAAAGTACAAAATAATTGCAAAATCTAATATAAAATATTAAAAATTTAACTTAATTTTAAACTTAATAAGAAAATATATTTATAATCAATAGAAACAAAACTAGTAATTAAATATAAAAGAATTTTAATAATTAAAAACTTTATATTTAATATATTTGTAAATATAAAATTAATTGTTTAAAATCAAATTTTTATAAATTTAAAATCAAATTTTATAAATTATAAAATTATTAACTATATTAAATTAAAGTTTAATCTAATTAAATATAACTTTTAAATTAAGTCTTCAATTTTAAAAAAAAATCGATTCGAACAATTAACTTAGTAAATATTAAAAAATACAAATATATAATAATAAAGAAATAAAGAAATATATACAATATATTTTAGCAATTATTAAAAAAATAAAATCAAAATTGCAAAGCTAAAATTAATATAAAAATTAATATTTTATTGTATTATTAATATCTATAAAACAATATATATAGAAATTTTATAAATAAAAACTATTATATTTTTTATTAATATTTATCTTAAAAAGCTAATATAAAAATTGATAACTACTATAGATATAAAAAATTTAAAAAATTATTAATATAATAATATTTTATATATATAAAATATTTATATTTAGAAGAAAGTACTAACTAAAATTAAAGATAATTTTATTGAAATTTAAGAAAAATTAGATTAAACTAATTGTATTAAATTAATTAATTAAGTTTAAGTTAATTAATCGATTTAAATTTTAACAATTTAAGTTAACTTAATTTAAAATCTTAACAAATTAACTTTTAAAATTAATTTTTAAAATTAAAATTAAAACTTAAATTAAATTATTATTTTTAATAAATTTAATTATCTTTAGTAATAATTTAATACAAATAAATAATTTATTAAATTTAATTAATAAATATATTAAAAATATTTATTTATAATTGTATTACTATAATATATTACTTAAAAAATAAAAATAAAAATAAATATATATTTATATTATATTATCTTTAATATTCTTAACATTCTTAACTATATAATTTGATTTCTAATATTAAAATCGAAAATTAATTCGAATTAAATTAAATCGATTTTAAAAAAGTAGAAATTAATTCAAATTTTGAATTAAATTCTAATATTAAAATTGTTAAATTAAATCGATTTTAATAGTTAAAATCGAAATCCAATTCGACAATTAATTTAAAATAAATATAAATAATATTAGAACTTGTAATAATTTTACAATAATAACTATATATTATATTTTTATAAATAAAATCTTCTTTAACAATTATTATTTATAATAAGAAAATAATTAAAAGATATAGTATAAATTGTTTAAATTTATATTAATAAATTTATCTAAATAAAGATTAATACAATAAGAATATTATTGCAATTTTAATAAAAATTAATTAAAATATTTAAAAAAAATTTGAGAAAAATTTTAAAAAAATTAACAAATTTTTTTTTTTTTTACAAAAGTAATAAAAAATTTTTAACTTAATTTAAAAAATAAAATCTATAAAATATATTTAAACAATTAAATATAATTAAAACATATATAAATTATATATAAAAAATAATACTAAAATATAAAACAATACTAAAACTATATTAAATTTTTAAATATAAAATAATAAATAGCAATAAAGTTGTTAACAAGATTGCAAACAAAATATATAAATAATATTCTTTTTTTGCAATTGTAATAATTAATAAGTTTGTAATTTATAAAACTCTTATATAAAAAAAATTAAAAAAAATAGAAATATAAGTAATTATAAAACAAAAATAAAGCAAAGTTTTACAAAATTGTTCTTAATATTATATATAAATATATACAATTATATAAGTTATTTTAAATTATATAATTTGTTTTTAATTTAATTAAGAATAAATTAAATTTAATTTAATTAATTTATATACAAATATTTTATTGTATTTTTAATATTATAATTAATATATATATTTGCAATTAAGAACAAATAATTGTTAAATATATTCTATTAATATAACCAATATAACAATAAGAAAAAACTTAAATATAAAAAAAGATTAATATTATAAATTTAGGATAATTGCTAAGCAAAGCAAGATTTACTATTGTAACAATTTGTATAATATTATCTATTAATATTATCATTTTAGACTAGTAAACTAATTGCATCGAATTAATTAATTTGAATCTTAGCAATTTAAATTAATTTAATTTGAAAATTTTAACAAATTAATTTCTAAAATTAAAATCGAAAATCGAATTAAATTAATTTAATTTCTAGAATTAAAATCAAAGATTAATTCGAAAAAATCGATTCGAATTGTAAAGAAATAAAGTTATTTAGTAGCAAATTTAATAAATATAAATTAGATTTTAAATTTTTAAATTTTTTTATTTAAATATTCTATAATAATGTAGTAAAGTAATATAAATAAACTATTTAATATTTATATAGTAAATAGATTACAACTATTATAGTTTTTTAATAAACTTCGATTTTATATTTTATCAAAAAATGTATAGTAATATATTTAGATAATATATTTAAATTTATTAATACTATTAACTAGTTCGAGATCTTTATAATTTTATAATTAACTTTATTTTTAGTATTATTATTATTGTTTTTGCTTTTATTATTATTATTATTATTATTATTGTTTTTATACTCTATATTTTTATATTTGTTATCTATTATTTTTGTATTATTTTTTGCTTTCTTTTATTTTATTTTTATTTTATTTTTATTAATTTTAATTAAATTTTTAGAATTGTTATTTGTTAATTTTAAAAAATTAAATATTTTGCAATTTGTAGTATTTTTATTACTTACAAAAGTATCTTTAAATTTTTTAAATTTATTAATTGTATTTGAATTGTATACTTTTTTTAACTTATTAAATTCTCTATAATATAGAATACGTTGTTAAATTATTTCGATAATTATTATTATATATTTGATTATATTTTTGCTTAATTTGAACTAATTATAATTAGACTAATATATAGATTAGTTATTTTATTTATATTAGATTCTATATATATTTAAATATTAAGAAATTGTATTGTATTTATATTTTTATTCTCTAAAACTATTTGTATAGCAATTATATTAATTTTAGTTTATTTTGCAATATTTTTGTCTTTAATCTTCTTTATTAATTCGATTCTAAAGTATTATACTACAATATAATTAGTTTTTTAAATATATTATTATACAATTATTTTTTTATTTTTTTATTAGCTATTATATTTTTGATATTTTTTTCTATATTAATTTAAATCTATTTAGAGGTTTTTTTAAAAACAATTGTTGCTTGCAACTTAATTAGATATTTGTAAAATATTATATAATCGATATTTTGTTTTTTATAAAATAGCTTTTTATCTTTAATTTATATTGTAGTACAATTTTTACTAACAATAATTTGCAAAAAAATTAATAAAATAGATATTTTGTGTTTTAAATTAATTTTAAAGATAATATATATAGATAATATAGAACAAATCTTTTACTTAATAATATAATATTAACTATTTAGCAATATTCGAATTTCTAAATAAGAAAAAATTCGATTTTAAAAAGTCTATTTTTTTAATTAGTTTTAATAATAATATATACAAATAATACAAAATAAATTTATATATTAACTATATAAATTAAAACAATAGATAGTATTAAATATATTAATTAATATATAGTATTTAAATAGAAAAGTTGTTGTAATTATAAGATAAATTTATATGTTTAATATTAGAATTAGAGTTTAAATATAATTTTTATTTAATATTATTATAATTGAAAATTATTATATCTATTATATTAATTATTGTATAGTATATACTTTTTAACTATTAAAATCGAATACAAGTATATATATCTATTGCGCATTATTCTATTGTATTATCTATTAAATACTTAATTGCAAGACTTGTTAATTTTTGTATTCTATATTGTTAATTCTCTTATTTAGTATTAAAAATTCTTAATTTAACAATATATTTTGCTCTAAAATTCTAATAATTTAAATTAAACAAATTAATAATATATTCGAATAATATATTTAATATATTATATATTGCTAATATACTTAATTTGTCGGAATACTATAATCGATCTAGCCTAGTGCCAACACTATCTGGCCCAACACTATTTGGCCCGACATCACGTGATCGATTCGAGTAGTTGCGACCAATATATATAGATAGGCAAAGTCCTAGCTTCTACATAGTAACTAAGCGTTCTACTATCTATTATTTTGACAAATTATGAGCTCGAAACAAGGCGAGAAACTTATTTGCTTGTTAACTAGAATGTTTGAAGCATAGCTAGTAAATCGAACTAACAATAAACTTACAATTACTACAATTAGCTAAGTTCTTGTTAATTTCTAATATATAGAAGCTAACAATTAATTATTTAGATATCTAGATTATTATTGCTTTAAGAATTGAAATATTAATGCTATAATGTTGTCGAAACAATAATTGAACAATTGTTGAAACTCGCCAAACAATCGATCTCGCAATTATTTAGATAGTTAAAATCTTCAATTATTAACAATTGAATAGCTAGTATCTAGCCAAAGATTTTAGACACAAACGCTCTACTAAGAGAGTTAATATAAGTCGTAAAAACGACTAAGTTTATTTTATTTGCAACTTGTTGCTTTTGTCGAAGAACGCTAATTATCTTCAATAAATATCTATTAATAATAAACTCTAAAGATTGAAGAACTAGTTATGTAGCGATTATACAATTGAAAATCGATAATTAGATAGCTAATAATCAATTAAAGACATATTATCAAAGTAAGACAAAATCTTGCTTCGACACATTAATAAGAAGACTAGATTATCTAATTTTCTTAACCTTTGTTTTTTTGTTTATTGCAAAAATTTCCTTATTAACGATTAAATAAGTCAACTTGTTAGCGCAATAGCTAGAACAAGTACTAGTCAATTTCTTTTACTACAATATACGAAACGAATTAGTAAATTGAATTGCGAACATACTTCGAAGATTAAAATAATTTTATTAATTACTTTAAAAGCAGCGTCTAGACGCGACTCTTAATCAAATAACAATCAATCTTGTTTAAATAGAATTAAAAAGTTTTTAATTATCGCGAAAACGCAAAAGATCTAGATCAAAAAGATTGACACTTAGTTTTACTAAAATAAGAAAATTAAAAAGATCGATTTAACAATCGCAAAGACACAAAATAATGTTGTTATTTTTATAATTGTTAAAATCAAGAAGAAGAATAAAGAGATTAAGTAACTTAACTAGATTCTAGATAGTTAACAAGCTTTATCTACGATTAAGCAAAAATAACAATTTGACTAGAAATTATCTATCAATACTTTATCTCTCAAACGAATCAAGTCTATTAAACTTGCTCAAATCTACGTTTGTTATAATCTAAAGATAGAACAATAAAAATATAAGACTTATCTAAGAGTCTATTGGTCGTTTATCTATTAGAACTTTGCTCAAATTATAATTGACAAGATCGATTAGATTGGCATTGCCAACAAAGAGAAGTATATTTAACTATCTTCTTTACTTGAATTCTTCGAAGAGTATCTATTGAATTAGATATCTAATTTGAATTTTGTTGACTTACTTGATCTTTGTAATCTAATAGCTAGAATATTTTTATCGAAACCCTCATTGCGCAATCGCGCTTCTTTACTATATTTACTAGTGTTATTGTCTATTGCTCACGAGCTATTAGTGAAGCTCTAAAAAAATGGCAAATTACGTTGATACTATTATAATTACTAGCATCTTCGCATTATCTCTCGCAGCTCTAAAACAAATCGTTAAAATTAATAATAGCGTAGGCTTTTTTGTTTGGGAACGAGACTTGTTTGAAATTCTTAAGTAAATCAAGCTTTGAAAATACGTCGAATTAAATATTAGATCTATTGGTTTATCCAATATAATTATCGAAGAACAAGTTAAATAAAACGTCAACAACAAGAAGTGCATAAACGCGCTTCGAAATATTGTCAATAGAAATTTGTATTACGACGTAAAGAAGATCGATCTAATCAAAAAAAATTATTAAAAGATTGTTAAGATATGCAAGTCTAAAGAGTCAAATATACTAATAAGAATCTTTGTTAAATTCGAGTCTCTTAAGATTTTTAGCTTCTAGAATATTAACAAATACAAAATTAAGTTTTGCGATATTATTGATAAACTATCTATCTATTTAGACAATCTAGCTATAGATAAGAACTAGTTTATCTTTAAATATTTAATTGATCTCAACAATATTGTTTGTTTCTTTATTGATTAATAGATATTCGAATATAAGTTCTTTTACAATAATAGTATTTGAAAGTAGAAATTGTCTACTATTATTTACGATTACAAAACTCAATATATCAATCTATTAGATATCTTAACTATTAACATTATTTTAGTTTTAACAATAATTATTGAATTGATTGCTATTACAAAAAATACGCTTCTTGTTGTCGACAATTCTAGTTTCGTATACATGAAACAAAAGAAGTACACAAATTGCGAAAAAATCGATTATTGACAACTAAATTGCTAAAACTTATATTTAGAACTATGTTTTATCTTAAAAAGCAATAGCTTCGAAAATAATTAAAACAATAGCAAAAACAAATGTTGCTAAGATTACAATAATTAAAAGAAAAATTAAAAGAAGTTTAAATTCAAAAAGAATAAAAACAAGTCTAAGTTTAAGTTTAATAAAAACAAGAATAAAAATAGCAATAACAAAGAGTAGAAAGCTATTGAAGCAATAATCTATAGACGTTATCTTGTTTTTGTTATTGTAACAATCTTATTTGCAATTTTTGAGTTGTCTATCTCTACAATTATAACGTTAGCTCTTGTCGTTAATTGTTTCTCGCGCAAATAAATCTTCGACACAAGATGTTCGCAATATATATTTGAGAATTCTAGTGTCTTTGTGTTCTACTCAAAAATATAGAGAACAATTAATTAAAAATATAGAGAACAATTTATTTGCTATAGATATTAGAATTATTTGTCTATTTGTTAGATACAAAGACAAAAAAGCTTGTTATATTACAATTTACAATATATAATATGTATTTAATTCTCTTTACAATTTGATCTTCTATAGTTAGTTAAAAGACGCTAGTATTGTTCGAAAAATTATTAGTTATAACTTTTCTATTAATGTTTAGCGAGCTCGAACAATCAAAGACTTTGATTTTTACTTTTTGAATTTAAAAATATTTATCGCACTCTTTGTTGTTGCTATTGCTCTATTGGCGATTAACGAAAATATAGTAACTATATAATACGAACGACTTAATTATCTAGGCAAATAAAATGTCTACTAGTTGGTTCGCAAAGAGACTTTTAATCTTATCAAGTTATCTTCGAATAATGCTTGTGTCTCTTGCGCACGCATAGAGGGCAAAACAACGTCTTATTAAATCTCTATTAGATTTGATCGTTAAGAAAACGACCTTATTTACGTCGACGTTATAGAATCTATGTCTTTGGACGATTTCGATAGCACTCGTTACGTTTGCATTTGACTAAATAATAAAATCAAACGTTTGCGAATAAAATATCTTAAGAACAAAAATAAGACTAGTTTGTTAACTTTCTTTAAGCGCTACATTAACGAATTTAAGCATAAAGACAACAAATGTATTCGCATTCGCATTGACAACAACAATAAATATATAAGTAGAGTCTTTTAAGTCTAACGAAAAGAGCGTAAGATACGTATCGAATTAACAATTGTTGTCTTCTTTAAAATAAACAAATGTGTCGAACATTTTAACTAGATTTTAATGCGAAAGACTAGCATTATAATTAAAGATGCTAGCTTGATCGTAAATTTCTAGTTAGAAATTATCTAAATAATCAACTTATATTGCAACATCTTTTTTGTCGTTAAACGTTTTATTATTTCTTTTGAAACAAGTATTGAACATCTTTATAATTACAAGCATATTTGGCGCATTAATTAGCAAAGAGAAGCGTTAAAAATCTAATCAAGTATTAATTAACAAAATTTTTAGAATTGCATTCGATCCTTAATTTTAGTAGAATACAAGAGAGAGCATATCTATTGCATAATAAATAACAAAGACAAAATTTAACAAATGTTAAAAGTTTATTGACTAGACAATAAGCGAGCATTATTTAGCTTTAATGCTAATTATAGTAAGACTAGTTGTCAAAACAACAATATGTGTTTGTCTATAGTCTTATTTACGCAATCTAATACTACGAATGTTATTAATAAATTTCTAAATTCTGTAAAAGCTAAATTGAACAAGCTTTTCGTAACAATATTACGACAACAACAAAGAGTTGTTTTGCTCTCGAATTATATCGAGAATTTTAATAAGCTAGATTTATTTATCTTATCTAAAATATTATTTTTTTTAGACTCTAAAAACACTACTTTCTTTAAGTTATTTTTCGACTTTAAAGATAGTATTTTCTTCGACTTTATAGACTTCAATAAGTTCTCTAAAGTTACTAAATTACTAAATACGTTTCAAAATTTATTGTTTTCAAATTTTGATTTAGCGCTACAAAGATACTTGAAACTTCGATTGTATTAAGATAAATTTGCAAACTCTTTTGTTTTGTTGTTCAAAATCTTGTTATTAGAGCTATATAAGTCTAAGATTTACGTTGAAGCTATAACAAATATCTATTATAAAATAAATTAATAATTAGTTGAACAAAACAAAATCAAATTCTTAAAAGTGAACAATATCTATATTGTTTGCTTAGCACTTAATGGGCGTTACGTACTTCGTAAAAGATAAATTTACAAAATTAAACAAAAAGTTAATAGCAAAGTTCTTCGCTATAAAGTTTGTTAAATTATTAGAAGCTTTAAACAACGCGAAGATCTAAATTATATCAAGATCTTTGCAATTGTAATTAAGTCGATAAATTACAAAATTATCTTTGTCTTTGTTGTCGTTAATAGTTGAAACTTGAAGCAAATAAACGTTGTTATTGTCTTTTTTTACAAAAATATTAACAAAGAGATCTATATAAAATTATTTTACAACTTTGAGCAAAGCAAAAAAGTTTGTCGACTTAGAAAAATCCTCTATAAACTCAAGCAATTATCTTGAGTATAATATAACACTTTTGTAGCGTTTCTCAAGAAGTATTACTTTTGTTTATTAGACTTCGATCTAAGTATCTTTACTAATAACTTTACTATTATTGTTATCTATATAGACGATCTCTTGATTGTTGATATCAACAAAAAGTTTATCGATATTGTCAAAAGAGCTCTTGCTAATCGATTCAAAATAATTGACTTAAATTTTGTTCAATAATATTTAGAAATCGAAATTGAGCGCAATCTTGCAATTCGAATTCTCTATTTAAGTTAAAAAGCATATCTAGAAAAGATATTGAAGAATTACAAAATATAAGAGTATAAATTAGTTGTTACTTTTATAGACACATTCAAAATATATGTTGTCAATTCGAACTATATTGTCGACTTAAGTTATTGTTATATCTATTAATTGGCAATTGATTTTCTTATGTACGCGATACTAGATATTTGATTAGATATCGCTTTTGTTGTCTTAGTAATAAATAGATATGCTTTCAATCTTATCGACGCTTACTAAAAAATTATTAAACAAATACTTTGTTATCTTTGAGATACTTTTGATCTTTGTTTTATCTTTTGTAAGAGCATTCGTTTCTTGTTAGACTATATCGACGTCGATTAAGACAAAAATCAAGATATTTGTTGTTTTATCTTTGAATATGTCTTTAATCTAAAGAGTATCGCTATTAGTTAATTATTTAAACGTCAATTAATTGTTGCTCTTTCTATTTACAAAGCCAAGTATATTGAACAAACGTAGATCGTTAAGAAGATTATTTGGCTCTAAACATTGTTAAAGCAATTGCAATCTTTTCATTTATTTCTATTGTTATTGTTTACGTCTAAAGCTTTTGTTGTTGTTAAATTTTTTTTTTAATATTTTCGACGTTGTGTCTAGTTGTTATTGTTATCTATTGCAACAATTAGAGAGTTATAGCGTTTGCTAAAAATCTCGCGTAGCATGTTTAAACAAAGCATATAAGTATTCAAATTTAATTTGTTTGCAAAAAGATTGCAAATAACTAGATTAAGCTAAAATATATCTTTATTAAGAAACAAATAGCTAACAAGCTAATTAAAGCTTTTTCTTGTAACGCATTTGAAGCGTTTCGACGAGTTCTTAAACTAACTTGATAATTAAATTACTTGTAATCTCGAACATAGATACTAGACTTAGTTATTTGAACAATTTGCGATTAGATAGTTGCTATATCTATTGCTATTAATCTTTGCACTATCTATTTAAATCTATATTTATTGTTTTCTTTGTCTTACTAATAAAGTTATTAAGCATTATTGGCGACGTCTATATAGATCTTTGTTAGAATTTTATCTCTTATATATTTTTTGAGTCTTAGAGTATCTCGAACGCGTAGATATACGTACATCTGCATATAAATTGCTAACAAAGAACTTTTATGCACTTTTTTTACTTTTGCTAGAAAGATACTTGGGACTTAATAGTTTTAGAATAAATTTTGAACTTAATAAAATATAGAACATAATTTATATAAGAGCTAATTTCTAGACTTAGATCAAATAGAAGTGTCGAAATATTGTAATCGATTTAATCTAGTGTTGACACTACTTGATCCAACACTATCCAATTTAATATCACGTGATCGATTTGAATAGTTGCGATCAATATATATAGATGGGCAAAGCCCCAGCTCCTACATAGTAACTAAGCGTTCTACCATCTATTATTTTGATATAATTTAGCTTGTAAGACAACAAACAAAAAATTGCAAAAAAATATAGCAACGCAAATTAATTGTAACAAAGAAAAAAAATCGATTAAAATAATTTCTAATATACAAAAAATAATATAAAGAAATAATATATTAAGCTATTATTAGTTAAGTATTTATAATATAAAAAAAATACAAATACAAATTTAAAACAATAATTTTATATAAAATTTGCAAATATTAGAAAACTAATAATTTGTTAATTTTGAAGATATTTTTTGCAAAATTAATTTAAGAAATCTTGCAAAATAAAGCTGTTAACAAAAAAAACAATAAAAAATATTAAGAATTTTATAATTAACTTTTTCTCTAATAAATATATTATTTATTTATAATATTATTGTTTCTATATAGTATATACTAATATTCTGCTTTATATATTTAGATAGTAATTTTTTATTATTTATATTAATTGCAAAATTATTAAACTTAAAAATTTGCAATTGTTAAAGCAATTAATACAGAATCTAAAACTTTACTATAATAAATAGTA
>JAABUL010002985.1_pt1 | contig 26423 bp, 29 predicted proteins | sample 5559151 | NCBI WGS metagenome assembly JAABUL01 (sample SAMN10711876, study PRJNA513368) | rock metagenome | isolation source: Antarctica rocks | place: Antarctica: Victoria Land, Pudding Butte sud | reverse complement strand
GACAACGCAGAACAAATCGCTACTAGTGGAGCATAACGGAAAGCTAGTAGCACTGAAGGGCAATCTAGAGAATCTGAGGCGGAAACTGGTCAGCCCGTTGGTTCGAAGGAGCGATGGAAGCACGATTCGGGTTGCAGAGCAGGTTCGAGGATTGGAGGTGACGTATGATCATCTGAGACGGGTGAGGGAGAAACAGCAGGGGAGGATGTTAGAGATGCTTTATGGAGGACATTTGGCAGGGCTCGATTCTGGAAAGCCTCCCCTTCTGGGGGTTTTGGGGGGGTAGAGGCGAAGTTGGTGCCCTGTGAGGAGCGTCCGCGACGTGTGGCACGGATCGCCCCATGTTATCATGAGTAATCGTTTAACGAATGTTAGCAAGACATTTTCCCATCAACGCCGGCGAGAGTCACTCTCGAGTATCTAACATGTACTGTGGCCGCGATGACTTGATCATTAAACATGAAGCCTCCATTCTGTGATGAAAGCTACAGGCACGCTATGATTTCTAGTATGAATTTGGGGCATACCTCCCAAGCCCCCGTAATGGGGTCTTGACTATGGACTTTCAAGAGTCATACAACAAACAAGTCAATCGAGTGGATTACTCGCTAAGGGTAGAAGTCATCTGGAGTCTCCCAGCCAGGCGACCGCGATAGGGAATGTACTTCTTTACTCTGCTATTTCATCCCTTGTCACCGCAAGACATGGACTCCTTGACTCTCGTTTTTGATATCAGGCAACACGCTGGCATTGACGATGACGACCCAATTGTTGGGACGTCAGATCTGCAATAGCACCGCTTTCCGCGCTCGTCTCCTTCGACTCGAGCTCATTGTGCTGACAAACTTAGCAGTCGAGGTCCATCCAGACACAGAAAGCCTTCAACAAATCGGGATCGGTAAAACTTGACACTGGCCTTCCCTATTTGCTACCGCAACGTTCTTCTTTGGTAACACAAGGCTAATAAGTCCGTGCAATGTTCTCATGGTTGTCTTAGAGGATATAAATGGTTCGCTCTTGCAGAGAATGCTGAGCTACACCAGAATGAGTGATGCCAGTCTTACCCAAGAAGATCCTCCAGATAACAGGGTGATAGCCATACTCTATTTGTGTCACCAGATTGGTATTTCTGTGTCCCCACAAGCTTCCTGGCTTGATTTGGAGGCCGATGATCCAGAGTCGTTTATACCATCATACAAAGTATAGCACAGGCTTCGTCTTGTTGTTGAAATTACCTTAGCTTCTCGGCACTCTGCAGATGACTTGCAGGTCACGTGTACACGTCTTCAACCGAAAGCTTAGCGCTTCCCACCTCCAAGATACAACCAAGGTGAACGGCTGGTGAGGCCCGGATACCCTTCAATTGCAATATTCACTCCGGTATGGCACCATCTGTGGTCCATCTCCCCAATGGTCAGACCATCACTGTCTCTCCCGTCTTCGCTGGTCTTTCCTTCAAGTCCAACGACCTGGCAGTCCACCACGCCGTGTTCCCCCCTGGATGGACTATCATTCTCGAATCCGGCGAAGACCACGAGGACGGTGATGGATTGCCTCTCAACGAGGGAGAACAGCTATATGGCTCCAAGAGAAACTCTACACGTCGTTACAAAAGTCCAACCCTGCACAATGACAATCTCTTCATATCTTCTATCTCGAATCCTAGCAACACCGACTTCAAGCCTGCAACCTCCCCTACACGTCAGATAGCTATGATGCTGTGGGCTACGTTATGGTGGTATTTCCATCAGGTACAACTCCCGGTCGACCTCCAGCAAAGGTTCACACTGATTCTGGGCGCAAGACCCCGCCGAATCCACACCTAACTGCGGATGTTAGTCCGGATATACCAGAGGAGGGTAGGCCTAAAGGCCCATGGCGGATCAACATCAAAAGAGAAGGCATATTCAAGGGGAAACAACTGCTACCGAAGCTGGAGAGGATGGGTCTTATCGCTAGCGAGGAGTCATGCGTAGGCTCAGGCACAGATGAGCGAGGTAGAGATGGCTATAGCAAGATGTTCGTCAGCCAACAGTCATTCTGGCAAATAGATCCTCGTATCTTCCTTTTCACGCTATCGCCAACCCAGCATTCGCCATTCCCAGGAGCGTCGCCGTATCCCTCGAGACCGGGTTCTCCAAATAGAGAGGCTACACCACTTGCGTCACCAAGATTGCCGCCAGATGGCACGCCAGGAGAACCATCGCACAACGGTCTATGGTCCCAGCCTCATTCCCCTGGTCCGTTTGCTTCCGGCAGTCATCTTCCAACATACTATCCCCCTCCACCGCCTCAATACACCTTTACCAAGAACACCCGGCATCCCATTCGCCCAAAGCCTCCTGCCCAGGGCCAGACTATCTATACACGCTACGTCCCAAGCCTCGGTCAATATCTCTCGTTTCGAACCGCCTCTATGTCGGCGAAGTCCCCAACGTTCCGCGGACCCACGTCAGCCGGATCGGGGGGCACGCCGAACTTTCTTCCTCCCAACTCTGGCATCTCCTCTGCAGCATTACCATCACTAGGCAACATCAACATCCATCCATGCGATACGGACCTTCTCCATGACTGGATGAATCAGCCCCGAGTATCTGCGGCTTGGGGCGTGCAAGGTCCTATCGATGTCCAAGAAGGATTCCTTGCAGCGGCCTTGAACGATAAACATAGCTTTCCAGTCATCGGATGTTTCGACGGCAAACCTTTCGGATACTTCGAGATTTATTGGGTCAAAGAAGACCAACTAGGACGACACCTTACAGGTAGCAATGTCAATGACTGGGATAGGGGAATCCATGTTTTGGTGGGTGAACAGGAATTCAGGGGACCGCACCGGGTCAAAGTATGGTTGAGTGTAGGTTATGTTTTCCGTTGAATTCTCCCACAGTCCCGTTTAGATCATCAGAATTCTCCCCTAGGGCACTCTTCTTACTGTACTTAGTCAGAAGCTAATTTCTCAACATTATAGGCGCTGGTACACTACCTTCTACTGGCAGACCCAAGGACGCAGCGGGTGTTCCTGGAGCCAAGACTAGACAATAAGAAGTACTACTCTCGTTCATTGTGAGAAGTTCATCGCTAACCATCTATCAGGATCATTGGGTATTTACAAGATGTGGGATTTTTTAAGGAGAGAGAGGTAGCTCTTCCACACAAACAGGCTGCACTGATGCAGATTTGTAGAGACGGGTGGAAGGCTCCCGAGTTGTGATACCGTAGGCCTTGTGTTGTAACGTTTCGGGCAATGGTCTGTTCAACCCGCAGGAAGCTCAGCACAGATTGACTGTGAGGTTTGGCAAGATTCTTTCACATGATCAGTCTCGACGACTCCATGGTCAATGCAGGGCCTGCGGGCGGTAACTCGCTCTCGTCGAATGAGTGTTTGTCTTTACCACTTTGATAAGGCATATTCTTTCATTAGCCATAAGACCCCAAGTCGTGCACTGATCGTCAAAATAGGCTTGTTCCTGCAGATGCGAAAGGCTGCTTCGACTGGCGTTTGTGCTATACTTGTTTCCCTTTGTGATCTGTGCATCATGTCCCAACGAGGATCTCGCCTTCTCTTCCAAGTCAGCCTTTGTGCCAGTGTTTCAATTCGGCCGGTGTCGTCAATGGCTTCTTGGTCTGTGTCGCAAAGTAGCCGCTGTTATGAGCTCTCGGAAGATCTATGTCGATTCATACGCAAGAGCAAATGCCCGACTGCCTGACATGTGGTTACAGAGGAACGAGCTGTAAAGCTCGACGATGGATCCATTCAACTCCTTTGCCATCATAGTTGCTTATGACTGTTTGTTTACAAACTCATCTTTTCTCGAGAAGGCACTCGAGGAATCGAAAAGAATCATTCTTGGCAACCTTTGGAGACACGCCAATTCAAAGTTCCTCCTTTCGTCTGGTATTCGGTCCCAGCAGAGATCGCACTTTGAAGTCTGATTAACTCGCCGTCGACATATCTCGCCGCCTGTGTGTAGGCATTCGCAGTCGCCGCTCGCCACTCTCCTCACCCTCGGCTCATCCCTATCACATGCCCGTCCCAAGTCAAACAAGACCATCGACTTCATATCCCATTCTCTTTCCCCTTTCAGCACCAATGATGCCGTTAGTGGCAATCAGAACAATGGTTTACGAGACGGCAACAGCATCAAATACGGAGATATTTGGGCGGAGGTGATATCGAGGCCGTTAAGCCTAAAACTCCATTACTCCAGCCACTGGTGTGCACGGGACGGGACAGTCAAGTTTAGATCATGTCAGAAATCATAGACTTTGTTGAGATCACTGATTGAGTGTCCAACAGATTCTAGGATGTAGATGAGTGAAAGTGGCGGATATCATACCACAGACAAAGCGCCGAGGACCTTGTCTCCAGTGTTTACGGTGAGTGGTGGCTCCAATTCATTACTGCAGTCACTGGTAAGGGCTTTGGCGGCATCGTCAAGCCTCACGCACATCAGAAACATGACAATCTTCCGGGCTGAATTTCTCACAGGTTGGGGGCTCAAGAAACCAACTGGACAGAATAGGCAAAAAAGAAGAGGCGTATTGCGGTTGTCTCAAACGCAATGTCGAACGAATATATACTTGACAATGAGGAAGTGAGTGTAGACTTCTCTGACGGCTTTGATAAAGCTGACAGGGAGAGCAGTAGGTGACGAGTTTGTGTCTTGTCAGTCCTGGCTGCATGAAGTTGAGACAGCACGTATGGGCAGGAGCTGTCATTGACAGCATAGCGAGAATACAGATGTACAAAAGCGAGAAGTGGGAAGTAGGAATTGTCTATAACGGCGTAGATTCGTGCGGGTGTTGGGGAGGAGGAAGAGTGGATGTAGGAAACATCGATTCTGGCGTAGCCTTGTGACGTTGAGTCGACAATGAATTAATCTGTCGTTGAATGTTTTTAGTAGTGAGCCATTAGCGCCGTTCTGACGTCTCCGGCTACCATTCTCTCCTACCGAGCATGTAATTCAGAATCAGGACCATGATCCTACTGCACCGGACTTTGATTGGTATCACATTTGAGCAAAGCATGAAAAACCTCCTCGGCTGCAATTGGGAGCGAAGGCTGCAATCTTTGTCAAGGTGTACATTTGTAACGTCTGAATGTTCAAAGCTTTAGCACAAGTGCAATTCTAAGTCCAACTCCAAAGAAATGCCTAGAAGTCTATGATCGTAGCCTCCAACGCCTCGCTCGTCAGAAAAGTTGAGATTTGTACGAGCTAGGAGTGTGGCAACACAGCATGGTCTGTTCCGTCTTCCCTTGGTCTCTGATTAGCTATCCATGCCCTTCATATGTCGATATATCTTCTTATGCTGCTCTAAGAATAGGAATGTAGCAATTGTGTGCGGTCCCAATCTTACGAAGCTGGGCACCCATCCCTTGAAGATCCACCAAATGCCCTCGTTGGCAACCCATTTTCGCAAAAGCACCAGCAGACCTTCTTTGGTATGTGCACTCATCACCCTCGTCTTGATCACATCCACCGGACTGCAGACCGTCGTTGCCACAAAACCTGCAAGGAAGGAGGCAGAAAAGTGTGTTGTGAGATTGTCTTGCAGACTCGTCTTCTCAAGGAGTACGCGCTTGAAACTATCGTATGATGCTAGCTGAGAAGCCGTCATGAGCAAGGCTCGCATACTGTTTGCACCCACACCTCTGAATAGCGCCCTCCATCCCTCCTCTCTCGTCATTCTCACCAACCCGTCTATGGCGTTTTTGTAATTTCGCCTTTTGTCCACGGGAAGCGCGGCATCATGTTGCATGCGAACGTTCAGCACATCAGCAGGATTGCCGGCAATACCGCCTAGAAATCCACTCGTAGATGCCATGGCTATGAGAGAAGGTAAGCTCGGGGAGGAGCGCGCAGTGGTAAAGGCATCTTTGAGTTCGCTGTAGATGCCGAAGCGGGTTGTGGAGTAGGTCAGCTGACGGAGAAGAGAGGCGGAGAGCTGCGGTGAGACGAGATTGTCAGTCAATGAGGATGCAGTTTTATGATCGACAACAAAGGAGCAACTTACTCCACGGTAAAGGCCCAGCACAGTGTCATTCTTGATAATGTGGACGAACGTTCCCAACATGCCCTTTGGCCCATCTGGAGTGCGCGTTTGAAGCCGAACCTGCTCAGTGTGAGAAGAGCTTGATCATTGGTGGGGGAAACGGTTGCAGTCGCTGGGCTGAAAGCTCACCTTGACTGTTCACGCCATTAGCCATCACTCATCCGGGCACATTCAAGATGCAGTCTAAAACTCATACTTAAGTCCAATGGATGTGTCACCGTAGCTGCAAAACAGCTTGCAGACCCTCCAAACCAAAAAGGGTAATGGACATGCTGAGCTTGCTGTATGCTGTGGTCCTGTTTTCGATTCGTGCCAGCTGTTGACATCTCTCTTCAACCATTCCGCTGGCTTTGCGCGGTGTAACGGGGAGGTTGAACAAGTGACAGTGATTTTGGGAATATTGTTGTTTTGAATTGCTTGGCACCTTGAGTGCAGATCCTGAACGGAAAAAGCTCCGCTGCCACGAGGCTTGGCGTGGGAGTCTTTCGAAGAGGCTGATATATATAGATATCTTCAATCAGTATCGGGCGATGATTTCACGAATATCGCATTCTGATCGAGTAACTGCGATATGTCTAAAAAACAGATACGTATACAAGAATGATGCGTGGTCCAAGACTGCCAACAATCTTGATTAGTCTATCGTCAAGTTGCGGCAAGCCAAACATAACAGCTTTCTAGAGGCTCTAGCCCGTGAACACAGCCGTCTTCTGCTTTTGTGCTGCCTCGACCAGTAGATTACAGGAGTTCAGGTTATAAGGCAAAGTCATTCCGCTATGAACAGTAGTCCTAAAGGCTCGAAGCCCCCAAATTACACTGAATTAGGCTCTACTACCGAGTCACGTACGCTGGCCTTGCAGCCGTCCCGTCACTCCTCCTTGCTCGGGACAGTCTCTTTTGAACACTTTATCTGACAAAATCCTCCCTGACATGACTAGTCATAAATGAGTATTCACAATCCTATTCATGAAAGGCTGGATAGGAGAAGATTCTCTCCTAGTGCTGACCAAGGGGCACCGCTGTCTGCAACACTACCAGCCGTGGTCAACAGTATGTTGTAGGTTGCACGCGGATAAGATTGCTGCTTGATGTGTTATGTCATCTTTACCAGATATTGGAGGCGCAAATAAAGGACAATAAAATCATTCGAAAAGAAATTTGGAGAGGTCGGAACAGCGTCTGTCGATAGAAAGTAGATCATGATCGCACTCAATTAATCAAACTAGCATGCAAACTCAGTGAGCAGCACCGCCATTCGCCACAAGCAATGAGTGAATAAGTGGAGTGCCTTTGGTGGAGCATCAACATTCAGTATGTTTTCGCCGTTGCTATCGATTATAGCGGCTCCAACGGTCGATTGCAACAATTCGAATTTTTGTTGGAGTCATTACACCCACCACCCCCAAAAATATTTATGGTATAGAGATCCCAACACTTCCATCTGAACACTCAGGCCTCAGACACTATATAAATACCAGTCGTCGCATCACTTATTCCATGATATCCCTCTTCACTTCGACTCTTGAAGTTTCTTTCTCCACCACTTCCTCCTCTACAAGTCAATCACGGCCAGCATTGAGCACACTGCGTGTACCGAGAATCGAGTGGTCTTCTGATTTCTGTTATCTTTAGAAAACACTCCCAGCATCATTCGCACTCAACAACAGGCACCAATACCTTCTCTTTTGGAATCTTCCCGATACAACTCGATCACATCTCCGTACCTCGTCGCGCGAATTTGAGAACATTCGGGCATACATCACTTACTGATAGTTGTCACACTTCCGATCGGATCGATCAGATTGCCGCCCAGATCTATCAGATTCTCGGCATACCTCTCCCATGTTTCTCATATTAGACAATACTCACCCTCCTGTAAGAGACTCGGAGACCCTCAACAACCCTACAGCACGCTTTGAGCGCTCAGCAACATAATCTTTTTCGAGTAGGTGACATACTGAAGATTGTGGATTAATACTGACGGCATCCTTCGCCATATATCCACTCGCTTTACCGTCAGAGAATATCAGGACTGTCGATATATCACATCATCAACAGATCCATAGCGTCATGTCTCCTTCTACAACTTCATCTAACGACAACGCTCAAGGGAACATGGTGCCCGATAGGAGACATAGCATTTCCCGCGCGGCAAACGAAGCAGATCTTAGGGAGGAAATTGGCCCCAGCATCTTCGAATATCATATAAAGCGAGAGACGGGGCCTTATTCCACCGAACCAGGAATTCCGATGGGGATATGAGGACCCCAGACAGCACCATGAGACACGTAGCCGATACAACAACACATACGTTGCACGATCCTTCTTGAAGGTTGACTGAGACAAGGGATTCACAGGTCGAGGGGTAGACTCCAGATATAGAAATTACCGCTTTGAAGGGCCAAAGGGCGAGACTCGAGGATATGTTGCGGATGCCGAGGCACCGACAGTGCCAGAGACAAGGCGTCTTTGGCGGCTGGTTGACCAGGGCGGTGATGAGAGACGTCTCAAGACAGGTAGTCGATGAAAGCTCTCAGACCCATGACGAATACCACGTTACATCGAATGTCTCTGCGTCGTTAGAATCGAGCCCCGAGTCCACAGATAGGAAGGGAAATTACCATCGCTTACGAGAGGACACCGAGAGCAAGCCCATTTCTTCTAATCCCAGAGGGATAAAGCGGAGGAGGGGCATTCCCCTTGACGGCCTCGAGGAAGATGATTCGAGCGATGAAGAGTGGTAGCCTCAGCTAAGCGGCAGCGCATACAATTTGAGCAGCCTGTGGAGGCGGGGAGAACGGTCGGCCAAGGCTCTGATACACCGGACAATTCCAAAGCCGACAACAGCTCAAACGACATTGACTCTTCAGAGACCGACGCCAGCTCCGTCGACAGTGGGCTAAGCAACTTCCAATCCAAACAAGCCCTTGGACCAATCAGGACAAGGGCACGTCCGACCTTTTACGGCATCAGTGTACAAACGAACAATGTAACGAAGAAACCCGAATGGGTACCGGACAGCAATGAGGCGGACGATATCGTTCTTCTGCATGTAAGAAAGTCAAAACCTCGAGTATACGAGTATCCTCCAGGCCTGCCTCCTCGAATCGAGCCCAAATCACGACCTTGGACAGATGAAGAAGACGAGGACCTCCGATCTTGGGTTCAAGATTATGGTATGCAAAAGAAATGGAGTAAGATAGCCTGGTGTCTACATCGATCAAAGGATGACTGCCAAACACGATACCGCAAGATCGTGATGACGCGAAACAGGTGGGCGTGCAGAGATCTAGAGGCTGGTCTTCCTGGCTGGGTAGACCATGAGCTTCAAGTCAACCCCGAAGTGATCGCCCAGTTACTTGCGGAAGACCTTGCGAAACGTGAGGCGGCAAGGAAGAAGGCCGATCAGCAAGCAAAAGCTGCTCGAGATATATGGACTGCTAGAGAGGTAGAGAACACGACGGTAGAGCATGAGCCAGGGGTAGACCTGGACTTAAACGTGAACTTAAACATGAAGGAAGAGTCAGAGAAGGGCGCAATATGGAAAGCAAATGCTGAGCTGCGGCTAAAGGAGGAAGAAGACAACAACGGAAAAGAGCCAGAGGTGGAATCCGAGAGACGAATGACGGTGAAGACGGAGGATGAGGCAGAGGTACCCAAGCCGATCAAAGCCATCCTTTCTCAGGCGTCTATCCCATCAAGCCCCCCAAATCCAGCTCCTTCGACCCTGCAATCGAATAAGTTTTGCCACTAGCAAGCCAGCCAGCGGCCAAAAAGCGGGCTGATGCCTCATCAACCATTCCACACACCCGCTCCACCCACGTCAAAGCAGCCCCAAAGCTACGGCTTCTTCGTTGGCAACAGACCCAGAGGGCACCGGCAGATGCAGGTGGATGAATGGGCAATGTGATGCCGCAAGGAAAGGGAGCGCAGCGAAAAGGTTAGAATCAATAAGTCGGGAGATTCTCCAGCTTTTCAAGGCCAAATCGGACGCCAACAATGGCGGCTTCGGCCTTATCCACTACGGTCCACATGAAAAGAACTTCTCTTGGAGAACGGAGACAGGAACTCTCGTTGACGCCAAAGGCACGTTTGTGCTTTTGAACGAGTGAGATATGAGCTTTTTGTGGGGTTAACCACCAGAGAAGGACAAATAACGAGGTGCAAGCGGTCCAGGCTCGTCATCTTATAGACTTAGTGGAAGGGCATCGTGAGGGAGACGAGGCTCTTCGTGCAGAAGAAGTGGCCGAAGAAGAGGCAACGGATGATGAACAAGTCGTTTTCCGCAAAGGAGAGCGCTCCAAGAGAGATAACACCGTGGTAGGCGGCTTGATTGATAATGAGCGTGGTGGCAAGACTGCCAATCGGGTCGGAAGATACCATTACCGTTTGGCTTTGCCATTGTCTGACGGATCACCAGGGGGAACTGTTGATCTAGGGACAAGTCCTCGAGCACTTTGGCAGAGGAGCGTGGCGGTACAGGGTGGACCGAAAAGCAGGACGCGTAAGGCATTGATTTGGCGACGTTCAGATCCGAAGGCCGCCATTGAAGAGCTGAAGCTGTCTTGGTTCTTTGGCGTTATCATTTTACACTCTCGATGACAGCGTTCATGACAGCTTGAGCGATCCCCGTTTTGCATTCGAATTGACACATGTGTATCCGACAAAACCTTCCGAGGTATCTCCAATGGATCCTCCACCTTTGTTCTTCAGAAAGGTTTGATTTTTGTCAAGAGTCAGTCAATGAAGAATCATCACCAAACACGACCTAAGGCCCAAATTCCCAGAAAGTAGAATCCAGAAGCTTCCAATCTTTGTCGAATCGTACGCCTCCATCTGCAAGCATGACTATCCCTTCCTGGACACTGGGCCCATGATACTCCCACTCTGCCCCTCTCCTAGGCAAGCCATTCTTTGCTATCACCCTATGCACAGGCACCGAAGTTGACCATTCAATCTGGTACTGTGCAGTCTCCACTGCGGCAACGCTGTCCCTGGCTGTCATACTCTACCTTTGCTTGTATATCCCCCTCGGGCCCGGCACTCTCGAGTTGTGGCCTCCATAGCGTCATCATTCATGTCGGTACGCATTGAGGACGTCATTACCGTGTAGCCGTGCGACTCGATTGTTCGCTCAAGAGTAAATGAGTGCCGGCAACGGCCTAGAAGGCTAGATCAGACACGCAGAGCCACCTCCTCAGCTACCGTTCCCCTATAACTTTGGTCGTCAAGCAACAAGTATTGGACAGCGTAGGAGGTGGAGCATGTCAGAGGGATGCGACAATAGCCCTTGCGGCCTAGCGGTCGACATTGGGTCTGAGAGGTGTGGTGCCGAACATTCATTCATGGTGGAAGACTCATGACTTGTAGTATTGGGATAGGCCTAACCTCGTTAGAAAAAGCGCAATGGGTAGGGATAGAGAGCGATCAAAGAGAAGAAGGCAACGGGGAGGCCGTGACGATGCTTTGTTTGCTTGAACTGAAGAGTATTCATCAAGATTGTTGGCATCGTGTCGTGATCCATCATCTTCGGCCAATCGCATCGCATGTATGGCTTCCTCACTCCCCCACCGAGGACCTGCTTCCACGGGTATTGATGAAAGGTCTCGATGACGGTCGTGAATGGCAGCGCATACGCAGCTACGGAGCTGTTCCAAACAGCGGTGGTCGAATGGTCAGCGGCATGTCTCGGCTCACGCCTGCGGATTCCGACGGAGAACTTTCTCCTACTGCTTACACCATCAAGCAGTCATCATGTCCAATGCCTTCTTCTACCCCCCTTTGGACGCTCGGTTGCCATTATCAAAGCGCATGATAAGCTCTGTATTTAGGCTTCAACATCTAGAGCTACCCGCTGGTTGAGGGAGGAAAAGTCCACCGGATTTGTGGTCGTCTCAAATTCTGTGCTTTAAAGTATCTAGAGAAAGACGGTTATATTCGACCTTGACTTCAAGAATCCGTCACGTACAGAGAGGTTGAGAAGGGCACTTTCGTTCCGTCGTTCAATTCTACAAGAGACAGATGCCTATCAATGGGGAGTCGAAGCTCCACTTCAATAGCATTGAGGACACCATCAATGCATTCAGTACGTTTGTCCTGAACGACCTATAGCTATCCAGCTCTACCTTAATATTGCTGCAGCCTAATGCTTTCTATCGCAGGCAACGGAAATTTCATAGTGGTTCTCGACTCCACAGACCGTGAGAATGAAGGCGATCTCGTCATCGCCGCGGAAGACGTCACCACAGAGAAGATGGCCTTCATGGTCAGGCATACGAGCGGCCTCATATGCACACCCATACCTACATCCCTCACGCACCACCTCGACCTCCCCCAGATGATGCTAGAAAATACGGATCCCAAAAAAACCGCTTACACGGTCTCCATAGACTCGGCAGACCCCTCCACAACAACCGGTATCTCAGCCTGCGACCGCGCTCTCACTTGTCGGACATTAGCATCGAAATCCGCCACCATTTCATCCTTCCGTCGCCCAGGGCATGTCTTTCCATTGCGAGCGCGAGACGGCGGTGTAAGACAGCGACCGGGGCATACTGAAGCTGCTGTCGAGTTCTGCAGGTTGTCTGGCAAGAGGCCTGTGGGTGTTATCTGTGAATTGGTAGAAGACGGAGAGGAAGTAGAAGGTTTAGCGGAGAGAAGAGGCGGAGGGATGATGAGAAGAGACGCATGTTTAAGGTTTGGAAAGCGATGGGGTTTGAGAGTCTGTACGATTGAAGATCTGATTGAACACATCAATGGACTTGATATACAGATAGAAATAAACGGTAAGGTCTAATAGAATTTGTGGTCCGTTCATATTGACATGCCTATCTTGTGACGTTTAGCTTGGACTTAGGGTCAACACATGCTACCAGCTTGTGATGGCCTGCGAGTAGTCGCCGAGGGAGAGCTGTTCCATCAGAGCTCGTCGCATTCGTCATCACCATTATCGCCAGGTACAGTAGACCCACTTGGTGCGGCGCTGGTACTTACCACGGTCGCCATGGTCGAAGACTGGCCACCACCCACTGGTGACGACGATGACGACGATGGTGTCGACGAACTGCTACCGCCCGGCAAAGCGACAACGTTGTTGCTTCCCGCCCCCACAACATGCTTAGCACTCTTCTCATTATCCGTCGACGTTGCGATTGGAACGTTGCTACCAATGTCTCCCAGCCCCGACCCATAGGGCCCGTTGTCCAACTCGGAGCAATCAACCTGCTGCGCCAAGCCAGTCGCGACTCCAATGCCAATTTGCCCGAAGAACTGATCTGTGACACCTGACGCATGGCAAAGATCAAAATGCACCTGCTTGTCATATCCAGTATTCAGATTCAGTGCGTTGCCGAATTCCTCCTGATCACAATATTTGGGGTCTGTGCACTGATCATTGATCTTCACAACCACAGACGTGCCGAGTTTTTTGCCGTTGCTTTGATAGGCGTTGGCTTGAGGAGTCAAATGCCAGCATTGGCCACAGCCGGCGCCTTTACCGTCAACGATGGGTTGGGCAGCTGCGAAGGTGACGTTGTTGGTGGCGGCGTAGCCGGTACCGTGGGAGCCTGCTGCGGCAGGCCCACAGGCAACGGTAGGACCGCAGTTCTCGTTCCAGGTGAAAGAGGAGGTGTAGACTGGGCCGTTGATTTGGGCTGTGGTGAGAGCTGTGGTGAGGAGAAAGGCAAAGGCCGTTGAGGAAGTCGATTGACGCATCTTGAACGAAGAAAGATGATACGAGTACTTATCAAAGAAGGTAAACAAGCGAGTGAGTGCGATCCTTACCAGAGGATCTTGAAAGAGCGTGATGAAGTCCGTCAAGGACGTTCAGCCTTTTGTCAGGGGGAACAACGAGCGAGAAGGGTAGACTGGGAGAAAGTGCAGCTCTGCCATCTGTATTTCTTTCATTCCAGGCCTTTCAAGGGATCTTGTCCCGCAGGGCAGGCGGCAGAGATCTCGGAGAGGGGTCGGGGATGTCGCTGAGTTGAGGTTACCATGCGCACAGGAACATAACTTGCCCGCCTTTCCCGTGCGAAACCTCTCGCATTCGACGCCGTCTCCTCCTGGCCAGTGGGGGTACACCAAAACAATCCGGTGTACTTGCACCAACGAGCCGTTGAGGCGGCCGAGTTGATGAACGATAGGTTTCTTCCTGCCTGTTTCAGCATTGGCCCCAACTCTGCCTACACGGCTTGCGAAAAGGCCTTGCAGCCAACGGCAACGCAAGACATCAGGTAAGGTTTTCAGCCAAGTAAAAGAGGGCGCTTTGGGGCTGTGTCATCTCTTGCGTTCGAGGTTGCGTTTCATAATATTTCCAACTGCCGCCCGAAAACCTGTTGGTAGCCGCCAAAGGAAAGAGCAAAACCACAACTCTTGTAAATGGAGAAAAACTTCTCTTACTCCAGCATCAAAAGTGCAGAACCTAGAAGCTTGTTTATATCAATGGGCGAAATTGCGATTCCTCAGAGCTCGGAGATGACCTGGTAATCAGACAACGGTAAAGTTGCAGGGATTTCCTTTTTCCGCTCCTTCCCTTCTACATCCCGTCCAGTGCTTTACCGTCTTCTATCAGCGTCGCATGTAAAATTGAATCAGCGGAGCAAAGTTCATATAATCAACACAAGATGCCTGCAAGACAGTGTTCGTATTGCTGGCTGCGTAATCCTCAGGCTTTCAATACTGGCACTCGCATCGGAAACAGCCTGGATCGGCAAGGAACAGAGTAGGTATACCTGCATGAGTAAGACTCGACAGTCTGCCATGGTATTCAATGCATTCCGATAACAAAGTTGCAGTACGACCATGCAAGGAACAGGGGATTCTCCTGACATTTAGCTATAACAAGTAATTGTCTGATAGCGCCCACAAATGTAGATGGCGGCGCCGATGTGCCGCCCTTTCTCAACAACACGGGAGCATACACAATGCTCCTCGAGCACTCAGGTCCAGTGCTAGATGCAGACATCTGGCCGGGGTCAAAGCTGGTAAGGCAAGGCTGCAATGGCCCGTGCGCTAATCTGATAAGAGACCGAGATGGCATTGAGATTAGATCGTCAGGGACAGTAGAGAGAGTTTGAGGGAGAAAAAGCACGCGGGAAGCGATGAAGTGTAAGAGGTCCTCATTCTGTTGAAGTAGATCCCACGGAGCGAACGAGGCCGATATGTAGGAATGAGACGGGAAAAGCTTCGAAGCAAGCAATGACCTAGTATGCTTACTATCTCATACATTGAAGACCTGACTCAATTTGGAGGTATGTGGATTAATTCGGCACATCAACCTGCTCAGAAGTTGCTTGTTTCTGGAAACAAATCTCAAAATGAGAGTACTTTTTTTGATTTCTTTTTCTCCATGAACAGTGCCGCTCTCGGAGGATTGGAGTCTCTACAGCTTGACACTCGAAAGACTGTACTTTTAGTAGAGGAGACTTTATTGCGAGTCGGTAGAAGGAATGTGAGTTGAAGAGCTAACCCTCCAAAGACGGGTCTTTTGCTTCTCGACTTAGCCTGAAAGGAGCTTAAAAGCGCTAGAGTAGGCCCCCAAAGCTTAAAGTACTATCATAACACAATTCTGGAACCTTAGTATTTCAACGAAAATAAGAGACAATGTACGTCTCAGACTCCCCAGATACCGAAATGCAGGACGCAGCTGGGACAGTACGAATTCTCACCTTACTACGTCGACAAATTTCAAGCTTCCACATGAATATCTTGGATCTGTCACCTACATCCTAATAGGAGATTCAGGGTAAAACTGAAACTATATTGTTCTTTCGCCCGTGGCATTAGGCCTCTCACCACAGGCCTTCGCCCATATTTCCAATTATGATCCTGGATATCTCTTGCTTACGATCTTGCGATCTTACGTACGGGGAAATCCAACGCCATACCACGGCCGATCTCTTATAAACACGATACTAGAAAATAAAGCAACATTCCACATGCCTCGCGGGGTTATACGGAAATTGAAGCACAAGTGTCCCATCTTTCGAATCGTGAGATGGTGGAGTTTCCGCAGCAGGCCCTTAGAAGCTGGAGCATGACCGACAAAGGTGCATCTCATGTCACGGCGATCGTTGTAGCTGGCGACCCCATGACATATATCTCACTGATCAAGCCAATGTGGCGTCTGATGTTCGCTAGCCAGTCCAACTTGTCTAGGTTCAGCGTCGCGATCATACGCTTGGAATCCGGGGATTGTTCGTAGATCTTAACGCGACTGCTCCATTTTGGTGCGGGCTGTATGCTGGCTTGTTTGACTGTTTTAGATAAGTAAAGACTCCATTCACTCATCTACTCAGAGGGTGGCAGCTTACCGTCCAATTCGCTCAGTTTGGCTGTCTTTAGGGTTTGGTTCACAGGGTCAAAGACAATGACTCTGCCGCTGTCTGTTCGCCCCAGTCGCTTCGGCTCATAATTGTCTTCGGTCATGGTTGGTCGGATCTGACAGGGAAATGGACAAAGCGAGATGACCAGGGCGGGCAGTTGATGGGAGAATAGTATGAGAAGCTGAGAAAGTTGTACTCTTATTGCGATCCGGAATAGAGGTTTGGTGGCGGGGGAATACTTGAGGGAACCGCCAACATTTGTACTAGGAGATTCAACGCAGCCCTTCAAAATACGATGCAACCCTATAAGGATCACAGTGCAGCCTCAACAGGGCCAATGCAAACAATCGTATCATATGATTGGCCACGCAGATGATCAAACCTGCAGTAAGCGGGCAGCAGTGTCTGATGTTTGATAGGCACTCACTGAATACCTGCAGTAGATTCTCTTAGCGTTTCGAAGCCACCGAAAGGAGGGCGGCAGTGCGTTCCTGCCACTTTTCATTCGGGGCTTATCCCGAAAATGATTGCATCTCAAGTGGACAGCCTGGAGGGCAGATCTCGTGTCACGTCAAGTGTGACCCAGACCGCAAAGAAGGCGCAGTCTAAAAGATCCCTTTGTCCTCTCCGGGCTCCGTGAGAAGGACTGCACGACAACGCGTTGAGGCAGATTGAGGCTGAGCAACATGCAGGCGGCGTGGCAGGGAGGCAGGCACCTCGGACCCTCGGCAGCTGGCTTTATCGCCAAGAGCTGCTTACTCAGCAGATGCGACGACCACCTCGATTATTCGACGAATCCTCATGGTATTTCATGTATGACCTGTGAATCTGTTAACAATTCGCTGTTTGGTCGAGGCTGTACGACATCAAAAGTGTACCGAGAATCTGGCACGCTCCCTACTGGAGCTCCGCCGGATGACCGCATGTGCTTGAACCCTAGCCATATTTGAGCATTGGGTGACTCGAGAATCTTTCTCGTTGGAAAATGTACTCTATGGATCTGTGTGTCCTCATCCGAATTGCTTCCGATCAACCCAAAAGTAGGACAGCGTCGACTATCGCTGTGGTTTGCATTGGCATGGGCGGATGCTGCAGGATCTGTTCGCACAATTCATTGTACTGCAGGGCGTCTGGTAACGTTGCATTCGGCTTCGAGCCTTTAATAATATGTGCGAACGGTCTCAGGGGAGCGGTCTCTCTCCTAGTGCAAGGCTGTACATTAGTATGCATTCATCTACTGCAGAGCTGCGCGAGGCTGTCCTGCGTACGTTGAGCCCCACATTTTACTGCGCTACCTTCTCTTTACGCGCCTACAGTGATCGTCCTATGTGGTTGGGTGTTGCATGCATTCAATGGACCGGGTTTTTGGCTGTCCGTCGCCCACATCGCGGAGGCTCAGGATGGAGGTCACACCGCGTTATAAATCGGGCTTTTCTCACGAGCCTAAGCAGTGTCATTCCCTCGATATTGTGGTGATTGTCTGTTAATCGCTCGAAGGTAATCCAAATCTCTCGTTTCATCTTATGTTCATCTCGTGAGCATTCTGCCTCTGCTCTCCTCCAGGCGCTGGCCTTCCCCAACATTGATAGAAATGTTAAACACCCCTACTGGCCTGGAATCAAGCTTGCGGAACGACACTATGATCCCCGAAAGGATCCTACAGCCTAATTTCGAGCCACCCACTCTTCGTTCGTTGGATGGTGGTGGCCAAGAGAACATCGACACCCAGCTTTCACACTCCCAAGGCGAATACGAAATCGAACGTACCGACCACGTCTACGATGACATCACTCCTCAGATTCCTGTTCGCACGTCAGCTTTTTCAGATCTACCGAGACAAAGAGAAGTCAACGGAAAAGGGCCTGAGGACGATGGTCGAGCCTTCGGAAATCCATCACGACAATCCACTGGCTGGACGAATGCCTCGGTATCATTCGAAGCGACGGCTCCTTGGGACAGGAAGTCAATATTGTCCCTCGATGGCGGTGGTATTCGTGGATACTCGGCACTTCTGATACTTCAAGAGCTCATGAGGCACATCCAGACACTTGAAAGGAACTACCGGGATGAATTAACGGGGGTAGTTGATCCAGCATTGTCAAGCTATCATCCATTGTTACCAGACTCGAAGACTGTAATAGATGCGAGAGACTCCAATGACGAGACAAACATCATAAATCAGCCTACCGACTCTTCACATTGGCTTCCATGTCACTACTTCGATTACATAGCCGGTACCAGCACCGGAGGACTTATTGGTATTATGCTTGGACGTCTGAGGATGAACATCGATGATTGCATTGCTGATTATGAAGATTTCGGTGCCCGAGTCTTCGGGCGCAAGCGATGGGTTCATGTAAGGTCACCACTCTGGTGGCCTCGAGACAGATACAGCCACAAAACATTGGAGAATGTCGTTAAAGAAGTTGTTCGCAGAAGAGTCCCAAAGGTCCCCCAATTTCCAGGCGGTCAAAATTTCTCTTCCGACGAGAACAGATGTAGGACTGTTGTCGTATCCTACCAACAATATGACGAAGAGGATGCCAGCAAGTCGGGCGTAGAAACGCCGTACCTATTTCGAACATACAAGAACTACAATCGAAGTGACAACGCGGAAGAACGATCAATTGATCGAAATCCTGGTCCGGCACATGATATCCCAATTTGGGAGGTGGCCAGAGCAACTTCGGCTGCCCCGGGCTACTTCAAACCTCCTGTCATCATGGGCAAGCAGTACTTAGATGGCGGCTTCGGCGCAAATAACCCATGCGAAGAGATTTACGAAGAAGTCCGAACGATGAACAACCACGCCGAGACCTGCACCAGTATCATCTTGAGCGTTGGCACCGGAAAGGCTAAGGATTTGCGTAGAATTAGGAAAGCCTCTGGGCTTTCACGCTACATCAACCTCATCAACGTCGCAATCAAGTGGGCTTCGGAATCAGAAGAGACACATGTCAGGATGGTCAGACGGACGCGCGACAGAGGAGACCCTTCCATGAAATATTTAAGACTCAACGTCGAAGATGGAATCGGTCAAATGAAACTCGACGAGTGGCATGCTAGGGGTCCGACCCGATCGAAGATTGGCTCAAGAGTCGGGCAGATTAGATCCTCTCGGCGCACAAAATTAGTTAGGGCAGAGGACAAACCCTCAGCTGTCAACAGCTGTGCTGATACGGACGATGGAGGCATTGAGTCGCCAACAACCGCTATTCACCATGCATTCGGCGAAAATGGTCATGCTGCTGGGTACGAGAGGCCCATGGAATCTGCGCCTAGTGCGATTCTCGAAGCGGAAAACTCGTCGATTCCTCGTTTCTTTCGGCCCAAAAATAAAACGCTCGATTCGATACGCAAGCACACTGGTGCATATCTAGGCGATCCGGAGGTGCAACGTGACATCCAAAAGATTGCCACATTACTGCTCGAAGGTAGACGTAAGCGTGCCGCCCAAGATCCTCAAAGATGGAAAAGATCGTGCTTCGGAGCGTGGTACAAGTGTAAGGTCCGAGGATGCCCGCAGGGGGAGTACGAATATCAACGTCGGGAAAGAATGCGACATCATCTTTTGGCCAAACACTTTGAAATATATAATGCGAAACGACAGGAACAACTAGATGAAGCACTGGATGCGTCTGAGATATTAACACGCTAAAGCGTTTCTTTGAGGCTTGTTACAAAAGCGTGATTTCAGCAGTTGCGAACACAGTGATTGTATTATCAAAATTGCTTTTCCACTAGAATTACCACACAAGCAGTCTTTGTGCTCGGTTGTGTGACGTGAGTGATTTCTGCACCCCCATTAAGCAAGAATTTCCATGAGAAGTGTGGGGGGCAGCATAGACAAGATGGACATATCGAAGAATGATTCCCACGGATTTATGTTTGGGGAATTAGCTTGCGCACCAAAGGCCGCTGCATGTTCTATGAGATCGGTTCAAGTAGTGATAATATATTCCTCAAAGAGCTCGATCATGGCCAAACAAGGCGCTCCAACGAAAGCATATTCAGTGTCTCGGACGCAGCTTTCCCTCAAACGTGTTATGTTCAGGATCACCGATACCCCTTCACAACCTCCACAGGTGCCGGGCCAATAACATACAGCGTATCAATCAGACCGACGTGGCGTTTCAAATTGGTAAGCCAGCCGATTTGATCGAGCCTGATCGAAGTGATCATCCGCCTATCAATCCCAGCTCCGTAGATACTAATTCGATTTGTCCCTTTGGGAATTCGATGCTTCGTGGCTTGGCTCACTGTGATTGATTAACATTCATGGCTACAGTGAGAGGGTGAAAGGACTTGCCGTCTAGGTCTTTTAGCTTGACCACCCTTATACTGGGCTCGTGGGTAGTGGGATCGGAGGGAGTAAAGGCGAGGACGGTGCGGTCTTGGGCCTTTTCGGAGTGTTGGGGAGCTGGGTTGGTAGACATTGTTGGCTGCGGTTGAAAGGTTGCACGGCGGACTTGGCAACGCTTGAGTTGCGTGATGAGGGATGGAGTTGAGACTTGAGTTGAGATTGTTGGGTTTCCGACGAGGTGTGGAGGTTGAGGGCAAGATGTTTTGAGAGAGGGATGTCAGTATTGTAGAGGAGAGGCTCCCCCCATGTGAAACAGCACGAACAAAGCCGAGGATGGCCCTGTCTTCTGGCCATTAATAACTCAAGACGCATTCATTGGGCAACGCTTGTTCGCGATACCATAACGGCCGCAGGATAGTGCCTTGGTACCTACCACATAATTTATCAGGGACTTTTCCCAGGCGGCCTTTCGTGAGCCCCGAACGCCCCACCTAAATCCTTGTTGATACATTGTTTCATGGACGCGCCACCCCTATTGGTTCCACCCGTTCTGTCCGCTCCCGTATGGTGTAGCTCCATAGGGTGTTGCTCCTCCGCCCCAAGCAGACGTCGCTCCCCCTCCACCTACGTACGGTGTAGTGTACCCCTGGTCCGCGCCGTACTCTTGTCCGTCCTGCATGCCGTCTGCCTCTGGGCCACCAAAGCCGTCAGCGCCCCCGTTCGCGTCATTGCCAGCTAGTTCCTGGAGCACTGCGGCGAGTTTTTGTTGCATGACCTTGATACCTTGTTGAACCACAGCATCTGGTTCGAGATTACCGACGGATTCGAGGCCGTAAAAGAATTGGGATGGAGCGGCTTGGTAGTTGAAAGGTTCGCCATCTTGAGGAGCATCCTCCAATTTGGCATTTTCTGTCAGTGGCCACTCCTTGCCCGGGTCCTCCTCATACCAGTAGTCGAGATGTTTTAGCTTGTTATGCGGATCGTACTCGAAGCCTACCGCTGCCGTAGGTGCCCATTTCGCATGCTCCTTTGCAATCCCCTTCTTCGCTATGCACTTCATGCGGACCTCTTGCCCCTTCCGTAGCTTGCATATTACTGAACCCAGGCCCTCCTCATCTGTGATCACCGGGTTACCGACCCACTCGTTTGGCCGCGGTTCAGTGACGACCAAGTCCCGCGCATACACTATCATCCTGTCTCCACCTGAACATCTCGCGCTCATCGTGAGCGTAATACTGCAGTTCTCACAATACTGGTCGCAGTCACAGTCTCTGGTGTACAGCACGTCCTCGATGTGTTTCGAGTTCAGAGGTATGAGGCCAAGGCGGTGGGCGATGAATTCATCAGGCAGGACTGAGGTATTGGCCTCGACCTCGACAAGGTCAATCGCCATGGTGGGAACTTCGGCAAGAATAGTGCGACGGAGGGAGTTTGCGAAAGCAAGGTCCACATTGCTGAGGGTGAAGTCGACGCGGTCACTGGCGGCCTAGATTGCAGACTATTAGATTTGGAAGTAGGGGCAAGTCTCAAAAAGCAGTCTGTACCTCTCGAACGGTGACTCGAGGCCCCACATCGTCGACATCCATATTTTCGTATTCCATATTGAAGGAGGTGCCCTCTCAGGAGCTACTAGGTAGGAGGGATCTTCGCATACAAAGTCTATAAGAGCGGATGCGTGTTATGTGATCGAACGTTTGGAAAGGAGATGGGAAAGTGAGAGACCAGCTCTGTGAAATCAGATGTTGCTTCGTGAGATGCTTTACAACATTTAGTGTATTCAGGACTATTGAGATTCCTTGGCGCTGAACATTGAAATTTCCCCCCCCCCATTTTGCATGTAAATCCATATAATACTCAGTAACTCCAATAGTGTCAGCTTATAACGTGCTTATCGGTCGAGATTTAAAGCCATGCGCATATCCTATGTGTTATAGATATGTTCTGGACCCTGTACCACACTCGCTCTGCTGATACTGTTGGACACCTAAATATTGTGTGGATTTACATGCAAAAATGGGGGGGGGGGGGATTTCAATGTCCAGCGCCAAGGAATCTCAACAGTCCTGAATACGCTAAATAACACCCCCCACCAGGCCTAGGTTGAGCGCTGCTTTATCTACAAACGCGCGACAGAGGTAATCATCGCGCGAGCCGAGCCTGGATGATCATGGGTGAGATAAGTAGCTGAGCTCTTTAGATGAGGTCTCACTGGGTGCCAACAGGATAATTAGGCCTCGATTGACAACGAAATGAAATTCGCACTTCCACAACATGGGTTCGAAAGACCTAACAAGCAATCACAAACCCCCAACCAAGATTGTCTATCCAGATGATGACACTTTTTTTTGAAGCACAAGATGAGATCTCCCAAATAAAACATTGGATCTCTATCTCAGATCGTTCATCTGATTGACGTTGTGTATCGATCGTATGCTCTTCTCTCAACGTAGGGTTTACCCAAAGGGGACAGAGAAAATCTTATCCTTAACGTAACTTCTGTCGAACAACTCTGATCATACATTCCATCTTTATTAATATGCCAGTCAATTACCCTCTATATCGTAGCCCTGAGCTGGTCTCTAATACTTCATCTACATACGTTGACTATATTCTTAACGCCGCCGCCAACGGCTTCGAACGCGTCTATCATTACAATGCCATACCCAATGGCGTCAAAGGGATCGAGTCTCACATAGCGTTGTGTTCATCCGCTGGATCGGAGGATGCGCCTTTAAAGCTGGGAAACCAATCAAGTAGCGCAGCTGTTGCATCGCCATCGCCTGAAGCCACGAAGAATACCAATTACTCCGATGGCACCTCGGGTCTGCCAGTCACCACAAATAAAGGTGATACGAAGCCCCAGTCTCGACCTTCTCCCATTACCATAGATCATAATCCACAATCTCTGTCATCAACCAGTACTCCTCAACGGAGATCTTCACCATCAAAAATACCATTAGGGCGTGCAGAGGATATGATTTCGTGGATAGACGACGACCTTGACGCTACTGACTATAAGAATCTGATGGATTATGATCCTAATCAAGATGAAAACAATTATGACAGCACGACTGATTCCGATACCGAAGCTACTGCTTCACCGCCAAAAAAGGGATCGAGGGTACCCAGTGGGTATATCCAAAACTATATCAATCTATCCGATGAGAAGACTAACTCCTCCGTGAGCGAAGTATCAGGTAAGGCACTCCCAATTCCCAAATCTATTATGATCTCCTTTCAAATAATCCCTGATTGAAATCAAACCCTACAAACTCCCCTACAACAATAAAAATCCTTGTCGATCTTCACAAGCTCTCATCTCACTCCTACCCTCCCAGCACCCCCACCATCTGGTCTCCTCCTCCTCTTCATCCCTGGCCCCCTCAACCCCCTTCCCCCTTCGCCCTCCTCCTCTCCGAGCACCCCTACCACACCAACCAAACACGCAAACTTCCTCGCCCACCTCGCACGCTACCCATACCTCACCTCCCACGAGAATTACATCTGGCACACAGGCTATGTCCCCTCCTCAGGCGACTCCGACGCCCCGGCCCAATACCTGATAATGCAGGAATTCTCAGACTTATATTTGACCCGGCGGGGGAGGAAAGTGGGGCTGGATTGGGAGTTGAAGAGGCAGGAGGCGAAGCACTGGTGGCGCAAGGAGGAGAGGGGGGCAAGGGGGGTGAGGGTTGGGTTCTTCAAGCTTGGGCATGTCGAGGAGGTCGATAAGACCAGTCATCAATAGGTCGTCCTGCTGGAGGGTACAGCCGCTTTTCGTCGATTGGACACGGCGATGTCTAGCACATACATGTAATCCTGCGGAGAATGTCTTCCTTGCATCTCCAACGGGGAACGAAAGTGCGCGGTACGGTCACGAAAGACTTCTTCGATACGAAAGAATAGATTATGGAACACCTCCCTAGCCTTCTCATCACAAACCCGCTTTTCTCTTCCCTATCAAACAACCTTTTCGTGTATAGATGGCTGGACAAAAGAAATGTCCGAAAGAGCGAGCCTCTGAACCCTTCATTCTTGAGCTCTGTATATTCGTGGTCTGGGTTCGTCGCGAATTATCGTTGGAAAAATGTGCTAAACCCTCGCCTTACAAACAAACGATCGTGAGCCTTCCCGCCTCGACGGTATGGCACGACGTTGGGACATTTTGAATCCAGAACTAGCCCCTGTGCTAGTCAAGCAAATACCGTTGCGCGCAACGTTACTGATACTGGTTTCCGACCGATGACCAGATCTGTATGCCTCGTCCTCATCTCCATCTCGCCTAGTGCTCGCACTCTCTCTTTTGCTTGGTGTGCTGATCCTTTCAGGCCCCTTGCGGGACCAGTCAGCGGCGTCACGATGGTCATCGTAGCGAGCTCCAAGTGTGGACCGTTGCCTGACTGGTGCGAAATTATGGGGTAACACATCTGTGATTGTAGCCTTTTCTATTTCAGGGGCGGATGTCCATAGCGCTGAGCATGGTTTGTCTGGCGCAGCGCTGATTGTTGTTGTGAAGCAGGAAAATATTGCGCTGATTCAGATGTCGCTCGATTCAGGGGCACTCCAGGGTTCCCCTAATGAAAAATTTAACGATGGAACCGCACATTAATATAGCCCCTTTTCTATTTAACCAAGATGTAGATCCTAGTGACTCGATCGCTCTGAAGCTGGCGGCATTCCAGAACAAGGAGCTGTTTGATTTGATTCAGACAACCATCGTGCAAGATACACTAGAAGTCGGGGAAGACGCCGTTACCACTATTCTTGCGCAGGTCATCGATATTATCGACGAAGCCTTCATCAAACAAATACTTGGAATAGGGGCAGACGCCAATGAACACTTGTCGGGCATGCACTTACTCTGTATCAAAACATTCGACCGGACTTCTAGAGCTACTTCTACGAAAATGCTGCAACCATAATACTGTCGTCTCTGCTTCTTGAGGATTGTTTCGGGATAGGGCACCTCCTGGGTCTATGGCCTTCCTGGCTATGTGAAATGTGTCAACCGTCGAGCTCTCCATCAAGTACGGAGCTTACCCTGCTTTCCTGCTCGGATGGGAGTCAAAGTCACCCTTTGACGAAAAGCAGTAGAGATCGGTACCCTTTGAGATAGTCGAACTTCTCGTCAACAACAGCGCCGACGTCGACTCACCAGCTGCTGAATGGGGCCGCGGAATTGCCCTTCATCCCGCAGCCATCGGATGCTATAATCCGAGAGCATGTAGGTTTCAGGACCTCAAAGCCAACGTGAATGCCCCTGGTATCACAGTAAATGGCAAAATTGCCTTGGAGGGAGCTGCCGAACACGGTCGTCTGGATATGGTACAGTTGCTGCGGGAAGCAAAGCGTCAACCCACGGTTCATCTGTCAGCTTTCTTGAAGGCAGGCAATGTGTCCTGCGCTTGTCCAACAGCGTCAGGCAGAAGGCGTTGCTCGAATGCTTTCCAGTGTTGAAGCATGAAATGTCCAATATTGTTACAATCGGGGGATGCGGGGATGCAGCCTTTTAAAAGGCAAGGTCGGATGATGTTGACCAACCTATCTTCCGATAGGCTATTTGTGAAGCGGTGATTTTGAAACTCTGCGAACATGTCCATGATGTACAGAATGAAGTAGTAATTGTAGAATGGCAAAGTCTTAAACAAGTCTGCCAATGCTGTGACGGCGGCTTGGCAAGAAACGTTACATAATCGCGGTTCAGAAGCATGATTAGAGCCATCCTCGTAGAACGCTAATATGGG
>JAABUL010002983.1_pt1 | contig 26442 bp, 28 predicted proteins | sample 5559151 | NCBI WGS metagenome assembly JAABUL01 (sample SAMN10711876, study PRJNA513368) | rock metagenome | isolation source: Antarctica rocks | place: Antarctica: Victoria Land, Pudding Butte sud | reverse complement strand
GGATCGACACCGCCGAGCAGATCTTGCAGGCCGGGGTGCAGCTGGTGTGCTGGTCCTACGGCCAGTCCGCCGTGTCCGCGGCGAAGGAGCTGGCCGACGCCGGGCTGCGGGAACAGACCGTCTACCTGATGATCATGGACGAGCTGTGGCGCACGTTGAAAGCGTCGGTGGAGATGGTCGATCGGGTCGATGAGATCACCCGGCTGAATCGGCAGAAAGTCCTCGGCCAAGTCCTGATCACCCACACCATGGACGACCTGGAGCTGGCTGATGCGGATGCCACGAAGAAGGCGTGGGGCTTCGTGGAGCGCTCGGAGATGGTGTTCCTCGGCGGCCTCGCCGACGGGGAATGGGCAACCTCCGCAAGGTGTTCGCGATGTCCTCGGCGGAGACCGGGATGATCGCGGACTGGTCGGTGGAATCCGCGCACACCGCCGAGGACGACAGCACGGTCGACGCCGACGGGCAACCACCCCCACCCCCAGGGTTGGGCAAGTTCCTGCTCAAGACGGGGAAGAAACCGGGAACCCCGTTCGAGGTGGTGTTGACCGAGGTGGAGAAAGCGGTGAACAACACCAACAAAGGGTGGGAACAGGCCGAAGCCCGCCACCGCGTCGGCCGCCAGCAGGTGGCGTCGTGAGCCCGGAGGAGGACCAGCCGCCGGTGAACGCCGTCGAGTTGGCGGTGTGCTCGGCGGTGGCCCCGCTGCTGGAGGCGGCGGGTGTCCCCGACCCGGACGTCCACGCCCCGCAGGTGCTGGGGTACCTGCGCCGTTTCGGGTTTGCCGTCTCCTTCCGCGGGGACCCCGTCGATGCCGTCACGACGGACCGATACCTGGCCATGGCCCTGGACACCACCATCGTGCAGGGCCACGGCGGTCCCCGAACCTGCGAGGACCGAACACGAGACGCGGCCGCGCTGCGCCACCGGCTAAACCCTGTCGGCCTGCACCTGGCCCGCATCGGACCGCAGTGGCCCTCATGCCACCCCTGAGCCACCCGCCCAACCCGGGCACCCCCTCCCCGCCCGGGTTGGGCCTTCCCGGTCGCCGGCCACCACTGCTGTCCTGCGGTGGCTGGCGACCACCCCGCTTCTGTCCGTGATCGTCGTCCCGGAAGGACCACTGCGATGAGCCGTAACGGCGCACCCTCGACGAATCCCGATCGGGGCTGGGGCCTGCTGGTGGCGGCCCTGGTGGTGCTGTGCGCGGTGGTGGGGTTGGTGTGGGTCGCGGTCGACGCCGGGTACGGCGCCGCCCACCGGGCCCCACCGGGCAACCCGGCACAGCTGGTCGCCGACCTGCTCACCGGTGCCCGCCCGTGGCCGGGCGGCATGTCCACCATCGTCGCCGCCGGAACACTCGTCCTGCTGCTCGTGCTGCTGGGGGTCGGTGCGGTGGTGTGGGTGCGCCGACCGCACCGCACCCGGGTCGACGCGATGGCCCGCCGCCTGGCCCCGCACTCGCAGATGACCGGCGTGACGCCGGTCGACGTGGCCCGCACCGCGGCGCGACTGCGGCCCGGGGAAGCGCTGAACGGCCCCGACGATCACGGCCTGCCGATCGGGAAGACGGTGCCCGGCGCGGTGACGATCCGCCAAGGCTGGGAGGACTGCTCCGTGCTCGTCGCCGGACCCCGCACCGGGAAGTCCACGACCGCGGCGATCCCCGCGGTCACCGCGGCGCCCGGCGCGGTCGCGGTGACCTCGAACAAGGCCGATGTGCACGACGCGACCCGGGGGGTCCGCAGCGGGAAGGGCACCGTGTGGTTGTTCGACCCCCAAGGCATCGCCGAGACCGCCCGGGTGGCCACCTGGTGGTGGAACCCGCTGGCCCCGGTGACCTCACTGGCCCCGGCGAAAGGCCTCGCCGCGCACTTCGTGTCCAACTCCCGGGACGCCTCCGCCCGCACCGACGCCTATTTCGACGGTGGCGCGCAGGGCTTGTTGGCCACCTACCTCCTGGCCGCCTCCCTCGGCGGTGGTGACGTGCTGCACGTGCTGGAGTGGCTCTATGACGACACCGACCTGACCCCGGCCCGGTTACTGGCCGCGCACGGCAACCCGATGGCCGCGGCCCGGGTGATGGCCACCACCAACCTGCGGCCCGCCCAGAAAGACGGACTCTACGACGGGGCCCGCCGGTTCCTGGAAGTCCTCGACGAACCCGCCTACGCCGGTTGGGTCACCCCACCCCAACGGCGGGTGTTCACCCAGCTCGGCGACGAGCTCGAGGTGAGCGAAGCCGAAGCTACCCACGACGTGCCGGAGTTCTCCCCCACCACCTTCGCGGCCAGTACCGACACCCTCTACGCGTTGTCGATGGAAGGCCCGGAGTCGGCGTCGGCGCTGACGACCGCCCTCATCGGGCAGGTGTTCGAGGCGGCGTCCCGGCTGGCGGCGACCCTGCCCGGGCGCCGGTTGGGGACCCCGCTGACGGTGGTGCTGGATGAGGCGGCGAACGTGTGCAAGCTCGCGGAGCTGCCGAACCTCTACAGCCACTTCGGGTCCCGCGGCATCGTGGTGATGACCATCCTGCAGTCCGCGGTGCAGGGCTATGAGGTGTGGGGGGAGAACGGGTTCCGCAAGCTGTGGTCGGCGGCGAACCTGAAGATGTACGGCGGCGGGGTGTCCGACGAGCCGTGGTTGCGGGAGCTGTCCAACCTGATCGGTGTCCACGACGTGTCCCGGTGGTCGCAGAGCACCGGTCGGGGCGGGGCGTCGAGGTCACAGTCCTGGAGCAGCGAACCGATCCTGGATGTGGCCGAGCTGATGGGCCTGCCCCGTGGCCGTGCCGTGTTGCTGTCCTCGGGGAACAAGGCGGCCATGCTGCGCCTCGTGCCGTGGATGGAAGGTCCGCACACGCTGGCCGTGCAGGCGTCGCTGTCGCGGTGGGAACCAGCCGATCGCCGGGCGGAGAGGCTGCGGGCAGCCCACGAGTTCTCCGCCGATGGCGCCGGCCCCGCCGAGGAGGACGATGGCGGTGTCCTGGTGGCGACGACGGCCCCCCAGGGACGCAACCCCCTGCTGCCCCCGGCGCAATGAGCGCCACCGAACCCGCACCGGGAGCGGTCGCCGCCCAGGAAACAGGGGCACCTGCCGTTCCTGCGCCCCCGGTGTACGCCGACGTCGAGGCGTTCGTGGTCGGGTTCCTGGCCCCCACCATCGCCCGCAAGCTCGTGGCCGGGGGCCGGGGGCTGACGTGGTGCCCGCAGTGGTGGATGCACGCCGAAGCCATCGCCCGGCTGATGGCCCTGTGGGAGGCGTGGGAAGCGCTGCGTCTGGATGGTGGCACCGCGATGGGCACTTGGTGGCGTGATCACTGCGGCCCCCAGCTGGGGGTGCTGATGAACGGCGAGGAAGGCCCGCTGCACCTGTGCAAACCCGATCACCACGGCGGCATCCCGGCACCGCTGAAATCCGCCCCCGCGCCACCGGACTGGTGGGGACCAGCCCAGAGCTGATCCGGACGCGCGGTCAACCCTGCTGCCCGGGTCGAGTCAGCGTCGTCAGGGCCGTATCGATCGCTTGGTGGCCATCACTCGGACTCGGAAGTACCGAAGGGTCGGGTTTCCATCCGGAGCTCGCCCGGAGTTTCGCTCGGGGCCGGTGCTGTTCGGTCCGTACTCGAAGAGCGACCACACGTTGCGCCGTGAGCGGCCGGGTACGTCGAGGTCGGGCACAAGACGAGGTCGCCGTGCGTTGAGTCCCAACACCGCTGCGCGCAGCACATCTGGCCGCACCGGCGGCCGCCACGACCGGCACGAAGGGAAATGCACGATGGCAACCGACTACGACGCACCACGCCGCACCGAATCCGACGACGTCGCCGAGGACTCCTTGGAGGAGCTCAAAGAGCACCGCAACGACGCCGCGGCCTCCATCATCGACGTCGACGAGACCGACACCGCGGAGTTCTTCGAACTACCGGGGGCGGACCTGTCCGGGGAGGAACTCTCGGTGCGCGTCGTGCCCAAACAAGCCGACGAGTTCACCTGCTCGACCTGCTTCCTGGTCCACCACCGCCACCGCTACGCCGGCGAACGCGCAGGTCTACCAATCTGCCGCGACTGCGCGGCATAACCCCGGGGCCGCCCTCGCCGCGACGGCCTGGAGTGTGCTCTCGACAATCCGCGGGACGGCACGGACCAGGTTGGTCGACACCGCCCGCGCCGGTGAGGTACTCGACCCCGAGCGGGCCGTGTTGGTGCGGGTGGTCGAGTACACCGTCCCCGACCGCGCCGGCAACGGTTCCGGCGAGCTGATCACCCTGCTCACCACCATCACCGACCCCACCCACGCCCCCGCCGCCGCGCTCGCGCAGGCCTATCACCAGCGGTGGGAACACGAGTCCGGCAACGACCAGCTCAAAACCCACCTCCGCGGGCCCGCCAAGATCCTGCGGTCGAAAAAGCCCGACACCGTCCGCCAGGAAATCTACGGCTACCTGCTGACCCATTACGCGCTCAGCGCCCTGATCTGCCGGGCGGCCACCGAAACCGACATCGACCCCGACCGGATCAAGTTCACGCGCACCGTGCGCATCATCCGCCGCCGGGTCACCGACCCGGCGGCCTTTCCCCCGAAGCACCAGGCCCGCACCCTGACCAAAGTGATGGCCGACATCACCAGCCGACGCAACCTCAACCCCCGACGCCGCCACCGCAGCTACCCGCGGGTGATCAAACGCACCCAGCACAACCACTACCGCATCAAGACACCCACCGACACCGGTGTCCGCCACGAGCATCCGGCCAGCATCACAATCGCCAAGTTCACCACGGCAACCGCATAATCAACATAAGCTAAGTGGCATTGCTCGCCCAGCGCCCACACTCGGTGGCGGACATTTCAATCGCTCAACAGGGCGCAAGGGACCACCGACTGACTCTGAGTAGACACCACGGTAATCTGCAGTGAACAGCCTATACATTAAAATCGGGCATCACTACGATGCAATCGTGACATACATAACGCTGGCTACCACATCGAACGGACCCGACGTCAGTGGAGCCTCACCAAGACCGGAGGCGCCCTAGCTTCATACATCCAATCGTCCGAGCACTGATAACTCGACAGCGAGCCCTTCTAGCCCGGTGGCCGCGCACGGATAGCGCTCAAGCACGAGCGGATCATGGCCAGGGATGATGTGGTCGGATGAGCCGGCAAGTTCGTGCACACGGTCGAAGGCGCCATACATGCCTGGGAGGCAGTGCAGAACAGAGAATGACCGATCCTCTTCGATATTTTCATAGAAGTGAGTGGTATCCGAAGCGAGCACGATTCTACCGTCCGCGGTGTTTACAGTAACAACCTGCATCCCTGGCGTATGCCCACCCACCCGATGCAAGTGGACGTCAGGCGCTACTTGTCCGTCACCATCGAGAAAGCGGACGCGGCCATCGAAGTTCAGTTGAACGAGTGCGATTACATCCTTTGGCTCGACGCTTCGGACTATATCGCGCCGACCAGCGTATCGACCAGACCAAAAGGCCATCTCGCGATCTTGGAGCCAGAACCGTGCGTTAGGAAAGGCACCTATGTGCCCCGAGTGATCATAGTGCAGGTGGGTGAGGAGAACGTTGCGTACCTCAGCGGCGTCGACACCGAGGGTGCGCAGAACCTCAATGGGATCGCACAGGAGTTCGCGCTTGCGCCGACTGGCAGTCTCGGCGGTGAAGCCAGCGTCCACGATGATCGCCTCATCGTCGCCCACGATGACCCAAATGAAGTAGTCCATCGGCATGGGCCCCTCGTGCGGGTCCTCGCCGTAGAAATGCTCCGAGCTTTGCGCTTCACGGTGGGCGTACCGGATGGCGAAGATCCGTGGACCAGTGCGGCTCATCATGGGACCTGCTCCCCTCAATAATCACTGTCGCGCCGGACTGTATATCTTGGTATCCTGTCCGTCAAGGCGTCTCGCGCACGTACCTAAAGGGAGCAAGTGCATGGCTAGTGGAACGCAGAAGCCGGAGCAGGTCATCGTCGTGGGAGCGGGAAATGCCGCTCTAACAGCCGCGCTCGCCGCCCATGAGGCGGGAAGCCGCGTGCTCGTGCTCGAGGCCGCCCCGTACGAAGAGCGGGGCGGCAACAGCAGATTCGCTGGCGCCATCTTCCGGTTTGCTCATGCCGGCGCCGAGGACGTGGCTCCACTCATTGACGGCGACGCCCGCCAGTGGCTGGCGCGGGTGGAGTTCGGCTCCTACTCCCGCGAGAATTATCTCTCAGATCTTGTAGCGACTTCCGCCGGCCAGTCGGATCGGCCGCTGATCGAGATACTGGTCGACCGTTCGCGGGAGATGGTGACCTGGATGCACGATCGAGGCGTGAAATTCGAGTTGACCGTCGGCAAGCTCCTCGATCCTAATAACATGGACTCCACGCGTACATATCAACTTACACCCGGTGGGGCTGTGCGCGTTCAGCACGAAGGAGTTGGCCTCATGGACAACTTGTTCTCCGCAGTCGAGCAGGCGGGGATCGAGGTTTGGTACGACGCCCCCGCCCATGACCTCATTGGTTCCGGCGACCACGTGCTTGGGGTCCGGGTACGGCGCGGCGAAAGCTTCATCGACGTCCACGGGACCGTTATTTTGGCATGTGGCGGCTTCGAAGCCAATCCCGAGATGCGGCAACAGTTTCTGGGCCCGGGTTGGGATTTAGTCAAAGTGCGCGGCTCCCGCTTTAATAGTGGCGCAATGCTTCGGCGGGCCTTGGACGCAGGGGCACAGAGCTACGGCCACTGGGGGGGCTGTCACGCGAGCCCGCTGGACGCAGACGCACCGCCCGTCGGTGACCTTCGGCTCACTGACAAGCTCAGTCGTTATTCCTATCCATACGCAATCCTGGTCAATGTCGATGGCCAACGTTTCGTTGACGAGGGCGAAAACGACGTGTGGTTGACCTACGCGAAGACTGGATCTGCGATCCGTCAGCAACCTCAGGCGCTGGCGTTCCAGATCTTCGATCAAAAGACCGTTCACCTGCTGGAGCCCCGTTACTCTACGGGCACGCCAATCGAGGCCTCGACCATCGTGGAACTTGCAAATAAACTCGGCGTTAACTCCGCAGCCCTAACGCGTACGGTCGAAGAATTCAATGCTGCTACGCGTGGTGGCGCATTCGATCCATTTAAGAAAGATGGCCTTGGTACTGCATCAGAATTGCGGCCACCGAAATCGAACTGGGCGCAGTCAATCGAAACGGCTCCGTTCGTCGCTTACCGAGTGACCTGCGGCATTACCTTCACCTATGGAGGTGTACGCATCGACGAGGAGGCACGGGTGCTCAATCGGGAGAACCGTCCCATGCCTGGCCTCTACGCAACAGGGGAGATCGCCGGCGGCTTCTTCTTCCATAACTATCCCGCGGGCTCGGGGCTCATGAGAGGCTCGGTGTTTGGCCGGATCGCAGGAGAGAATGCCGCGGCGACTGTTGCTACGCCATCCGCCGCCGCGCAAAGCCGATGATGCGCGAGAGCGGCAGTAGTCCGACTACAGCACTTGCTCGCTACGTTTTCGAACTGCGAGTGGAGGATATCCCTGCCTCCGTGCGAAATCACGCGGCCCTACTGATCATGGACACCCTCGGCGCAGGACTATATGGCGCGGCAGGACCCGCTGCCCGGCTCGTATACGAAGAGGCACGCACACGTTACCGATCCGGCTCCGCCGCCATTTGGGGACGGGCCACCGCCTTAGACGCCGCCGGTGCCGCTTTGGTCAACGGGACACAAGCTCACGAATTCGAACTTGACGACTACGTTCCGTCAGCCAAATTGCATCCGGGCGCCGTCATCCTGCCAGCATGCCTTGCGGTCGCCGATGACGACGTCTCGGGCGCTGAACTGATTACGACGCTCGTAGCGGCGTACGAAGTCATGATAAGGGTGAGTCTGGCAGCCGACGCTGCGGCAACCCGTCGACGCGGCTGGCACACGACCGGTCTAGCAGGACCGTTCGGTGCGGCTGCCGCAGCCGGACGGCTGATGGGTTTGGACGTTGACGCGCTCGTGCGTGCCTTCGGCATCGCAGGCTCATGCTCAAGTGGGCTGTTCGCGTTCAGTCATGAGGGTTCCATGACGAAGTGTCTGCACGCGGGACGCGGGGCGGAAGCGGGCGTGACGGCCGCACGCCTGGCCAGTTCGGGATTCACCGGCCCATCCCACGTGCTTGATGCTGAGGACGGCGGGCTGCTCTGGGCCATCAGCGATGCCGCCCGGCTCGGGCCACTCACTGAGGGACTTGGCCAGGATTTCAAGCTGGCGGACGCTGCGATCAAACCGTATCCGTGTTGTGGCAGCATTCACTCTTCAATCGATGCGGTGTTGAGCCTTCGAGCCAAGCACGGTCTTGATCCTGTCGACATCGTGGAGATTAGGGTTGCAAATAGTTCGGACGTACTGCGGCAATGCGGGTTTTCCTACTGTGGCGACGGTGGCGTATTGGAAGCGCGGATGAGTTTGCAATACTGTTTGGCGGCGGCGGCGCTTGACGGTGCTGTAGGTCTTCAGCAGTTCGAGGAGCGGCGAAGAACAGACCCGGCTATACGGAGGCTCATAGACCGCGTGACCTTTACAGTCGACCCTGATATCGACGCAATGTATCCGCACCAGTATGCAGCGCGCGTGATAATCTGCATGCGTTCCGGTGCTTCCGTCGAGGAATACGTACCAACGCCACTTGGTACTCCGCAGAACCCGATGAGCCTAAGTCAGGTTGAGTCAAAGTTTCTGAGGGCCGGCCAGAGTGCGACCGGAGTCGACCGCGAGGCGACGCGTAAACTCCTCCGGGACCTGGAACAACTAGTCTCCGTGGTGCCGTTGCAGCATGCGCTGGCCGCGAGCTCGGAACTGGCTTCCGATCGTCAGCAGAGTAAGGAACTGAAACGTGTCGCCCCATAGAGATAGCCAGGAGCGCGAGACGCTCAGCACTGTTCCCACGTTCGATGAGCACAACGAAGCAGCCGCGGCTATGTGCTCAGACCCTGCTGCAACCTATGCGCGTATCAAGGAAGAGATCCTGCTTGGCGTCCTTCCGCCTGGTACACCCCTAGTCGAGATGTCGCTGGCAGATCGCTATATGGTAAGTCGCACGCCGGTACGGGAGGCGCTCCGGCGGCTGGCGCACGACGGCCTGGTGGAACGCGGCGACCGCAGCATGCGGGTGCGTCAACCTACAGCCGAGGAGATCTTCGAGTTATACGAGGTGCGCGAGGTCCTCGAGACGGCTGCTGCGCGCGCTGCCGCCGAGCGTCACAGTGAAGTAGACGTTATTCGTCTGCAAGAGTTGATCGATCAAATGAAGGATATCGACCTGCCAGTTGCTGATCGGGCGTCTTTCAACCGTAGGTTCCACTCCGCGATGTGGAAGGCGAGCCACAACTCAGTACTCTGCCAGACACTCGACCGGCTATATCTCAACGCCGTGCAGCACCTCAACACCACGCTTATCGAGAACGAGCGCTGGGAAAGTAGTATGGTTGAACACGAGAACATGATGGATGCGGTGCTCCACGGCGACGCGGATACGGCAGGCCGCCTCGTCGGGGAACACCTGCAGGTTGCTCGTAACATGCGACTGCGGACACGTCCCCTCATTAGTCACCTTCTGCAGCGATGAGAAAACGTGCCGGAGCGGAAGTTTGTCATTCTGCGGCGCCTGCGGTCGGAGCGGTGGATGCTTCGGCGTCCCTCCATTCATACGGGCAGCCAGCGGCTGGAATTCACCACGATCGCGGGCGTGGCGGGGGGCGCGCGCTGGTTTGTCGGCTCTTCAACTTTGACCGGGCAATCAGCATGAAGTCTGAGTTGCAGCCCGCTGCGTGCGGGTGCAGTGGAAGCGTATCCGCCTCGCGGAGTTCGCCGGTTCCTTCACGAGCCGGTAGTAGCCCTCGGTGCGGGCGTTGGCGTGCAGTCGACGGTGAGACCGAACGGCCGGTCGGAAGCCACGAACACCCACATCCGGGCACTGACGAAACGGGCCTACGGCTACCACAGCCCCGAAGCCCTCATCGGGATGGCCATGCTCACCCGCGGCGGCCTCTGTCCGCCCTTGGCACCCTACCAGGGCGAAACTGACCCACGGAAACGTCAGGAGATCCTCCCAGTGCATCCATCACTTGCCAGACGAGCGTAAGAAGGGTCTCTTCGTTGAGATATTCCGTAGCCTCGCGCCCGGCGGTTGGTATGTGAACATCGATCCAGTGTCAACGGAAGATGATCTGGTAAAGGCCGCGTGGCGGCGGGTCAGCGATCGCCAGCAGCCGAAGAGCGCCCAGAAACGCCTCGGACGCACTCCGCAAGAGCAGGCACGGCACGAAAACCATGTCCGATATATGGCTCCTCTTCAGCGTCAACTGAACTTTCTGTGCTCAGATGGTTTCGAGGCAGTGGACGTGTATTGGAAGCAGCTAGACTACGTGATCTACGGTGGCAACCGACCTCCTGCAAAGAGTGGCCGGTAAAACGCACAGGACCTCAACTCAACAGCAACAGACGAACAGCGGAAGATTACGTAGCACTCCAGTCGGGGATGTGTAGGTATGGGCGGCGATCGATCTGCGGTGGTGGGCCAACGGGTCGATCGGCACGGGGGCCGGTAAGGGTTTTGGTCGCGAGCAGTGCGTCGATAACCTGTTGCGCCCAGCACCAGCTGTCGGGATCGATGGGGGTGTGATGGTCGGTGACGGCGATCCGCATATGGGCCGCGGCGCTGCCGGGAGCGCTCATCGGGCGCCGTGGGCAGCACTGATCTCGCTGAGAACAGGGCTTAGATACTGGTAGAAGCCCTCATGGTCCTCACTCATCGGGAAGTGTCCCAGACCGGGCATGATCACTACCTTCGCGCCGGGTACTGCTTTGGCGACGTACAAGGTGTCCTCGGGCATGCAGGAGTAGTCGTACTCACCGGTCAGCAGGTACAGCGGGCAGCGGGCGCTGTCGATCTGCGCCAGGTCGCTGTCCAGGTCACCCTCATCCTTGTAAAAATGCAGGTCGCCTTTAAAGACCCCCGGGCCGCTCTGGGCGTAGTGCCAGAGAGTCTCTGCACGATCGGTTTCCGAGGCGTGGGGCCCGATGAGGCCGGACATCAACGCGGCGCACAACTCGCCGGCGTTGACGTCCGGTCGGTGCAGATACTCACGCTCGTAGTAGGGCCTTACATGAGGGCCGGACTGCAAACCGATCAGCGCCGCAAAGCGGTCGGGGTGCTCGCGCGCCAGTCGAAGGACAATGCGACCTCCGATCGAACAACCCATAATCACTGGACGCTCGAGTTCCAATGCGTCGCAAACCCCTAGGACGGTTCCCGCGTACAGATCGGAGGTGAGCTGATACTCGGTGTCTCGCCAATCGGCGGGAGCAGAGGATTTTCCATGCCAAGGAAGGTCAAAGGTGATGACGCGGAAGTGGTCAGTGATCCGCGGGTCATTCAGCATGTGCCGGTACTGCCTGCCGTCGGAGCCGGCGGTATGCAGACACAGCAGTGGCGCACCTGTCCCTGCCGCCTCTGTGTATATCCGCTGCGTCCCTCCCGGAAGCTCCATGTGCACGTACCGCCCGATGATCGGTTCCACTCGTGCGCTCATGAAACGGGCTCCGTATTGGTGTCCGTACTAGCCATGGGCCGCAGCTTTTCGAGTAAGTCTTTGAAGTAGCGCAGGTTGGCCATAAATAGGTGCAAATCACCTTCCACCTGCATCACGCGTCGACGGAGGAGGGCCATTACGTCGTGGTGGCCGGGCAACGGACGGGCCTGCCAGAACGCGTCCCACTCGTTTCTCGGGGCACGGAGCGTGAGGGTGGTGGTGGGCATCACCAGCGGCCCGCACCGTACGTTGGTGACTTCACCATGCAGGATGGCAACGTAGTAGGCGGCGTTCCCGAGGTCCAACAGGATGGTTCCGGACACGTATCGCCCGCAGTGCACGAGCCTCGGGTCCGAGTTGACGAGCTCTACCAGGCGTTCAGGCATGAATCTCTCCTCTCACGAGCTTTTCACGCGGTATCACCGCGGGGGCGGCAAGTGTGGACGACGGCATCCACGGCGACGACACCCTCCCCGGCGACACCGACGAGGACGGGGTTTATCTCGGCTTCAACCACCTCGGGCTGCACGGCGAGCAGGGACATCGCGACCACGAGCGCGGCGAGCGCGGCGAGATCTCCTTTGGGTCCACCGCGGAAGCCGCGCAGCGCCCGTAGTGCCCGTAGCTCCTCCAGCATCTCATCAGCGGTCGCCAGGTCGACAGGGGCAAGTCGAAGCGCCCGGTCTTCATGGAGTTCGGCGAACACGCCGCCCGCGGCAATCAGGACGAGTGGTCCGGCATCAGGGTCGATGCGGTAGCCCACGAGCACCTCGCCGAGCCCGGTGGCCATCTCCTGCACCAGTACTTCGTTGACGGTCGTACCTGGTGCGTGGCGCTCGACGGTCTGCTGGATTTGGGTGGCCGCCCGGTTCAGCTCATCGGGCGTGCGGACATTGAGGACCACGCCGCCGATGTCGCTCTTATGCACAAGCTCAGCAGACAACGCCTTTACCACCACAGGAAAACGGGGGCCAACTAGCGGTGCTGCTCGTCTAGCAACGTCAACGAAGAGCACTGAGAAAGGGGCCACAGGCACACCGATGTCGCGGAGCACCGCGTAGGAATCTGCTTCGTCGAGTGCGTACGCAGGACTGTCGACTGCCAAATGAGCGATCGTTGGGGTACGTGGCTGTCGCCGGGCCAACGCAGCCGCGATGGCATCGGCACACGATTCCGGTGTGCGGAACGATGGTACGTCATGGTCCGACAGCATGGCCATCGCCTGCGCCGCGTCGGGAACTATGAAAACGGCCACCGGTGTGCCGACGAAGCAACGCTCGACGATGGGTGCCACCGCGAGCTCGGGCTGAAAACGTGCCGAGGACCCTACGACGGCGATGACAAGGTCAAACTCCGGCGCTGTCAACAACACGTCGAGGGCCGAACCCATGATCTCCGGGCGTGTACCGGCGAGGGTCAGATCGATGATTAGACTAGGCTCGGCGGCCGCACCCGCCGCAATCAGACGCCGCAGGGTCTCCTCGCTCGGAACGGCGATGTCGACTCCACGCAATCCGAGTTGGTCGACGACCATCGCAGCACCCCCACCGGTAGTGGTTACCACCCCCACCTTTCGTTCCGGAGCACCGGTCTGCGGGGCCGGTCGCGGTGCCACACGCCGCACCAGTGGCGTGGTCTCTAGCAGACCGTCGAGCGTGTGTACCCGGGCGATCCCACAGTCGGCAAGGAAAGCCGCCGCGACATCATCTTCGCCTGCGAGCGCACCTGTGTGGGATGCGGATAGGTTCGCGGCAGCCGCGGAGCGACCCAGTTTGTATGCCACGACCGGCTTACCAACTATCGCGGCTGCGGCGGCGAACTCCCTAATCCGGTCGGCATGGCGCAGCGACTCCAGGAACAGCAAGAACCCGGTCACATCGGGATCGTCGACTGCCGTGCCACAGATTTCGCCCAGGGACAGGTCGACCTCTCCCCCAACCGAGACGAGCTTCGAGAACCCGAGACCGCGGGCAACCCCGCGGGACAGCAGGCCCCCAATTAAACTGCCGGAGTGCGACGCCACGAACAGGCCCCCTCTCGGCAACTCAGCCTCGGCGAACGCGGCGTTCGCGGTCAGCGTCAGCCCGTTCCGCGTGTTCACCAAGCCGAGGCTGTTCGGGCCCAGCACCCTTACCCCATACTCGCAGGCAGTCGTGCGAAGCTCACGCTCACGCGCTTCACCTTCCGTTCCGGCTTCGCCGAATCCACCGCTCAACACGGTCACCAGACGAACCCCTGCACGCCCGCATTCCCGGACCGCCTCCACCGTCGCCGCTCTCGGAGTCATCACAAAAGCGTGGTCTGGAACTTCCGGCAGCGCAGCGAGGCTCGGGTACGCCCGTTCACCGCCGATTTCACTTCCGTGCAGGTTGACCGGGTAGATCGCTCCTCGGAAACCATCGCGCCGCAGATATTCGAGCGGGCGCGACGACGCCTTCAGCGGATCGGCACTGGCGCCGATTAGCGCAATGCTCTTCGGCGAGAACAGCAAGTCTCCCAGCACCTCATAGCCCGTCGATGTGGATGTCGGCTGTTCGCTCATCAGCCTCAGCCTCTCTGATTGAAATGTCGACCAAAAACCTCTTCGGCGATCCGGTTCTTCAAGATTTCCACCGAACCTCCGGCAATCATCCAGCCGCGCGTGCGCCGCATGCAGTACTCGACGAGGGACTCCGTGCTATACCCCATCGCACCCATGGCTTGCATCGCCTCGTTGGCGGCGCGGAAACCTGCCTCGTTGGCGGCCAGCTTGGCCACCGAGGTCTCATACACCGAGGGCAAGCCCTGGTCAGCATTACGTGCTGCCCGATAGAGCAAGAGCTGCGCCGCATCCAGCGCGACCGCCACCTCGGCGAACTTCCATTGCAGGCCCTGGAACTCGGCCAACGGGTGGCCGAACTGCTCGCGCTGAAGGACGTGGTCGCGCGCCAGGTCGAAGGCGAGTCGGCCCAACGCTAGAGAACGTGCGGCATTGCCGATGCGCTCGAAGTTGAACCCGGAAATCTGACGTTTGAAACCGCCAACACCGAGGAGCACGTTCCCTTCAGGGATTCGGCAGTCATCGAAGTAAAGCGGCGCCCACTGTTCGCCACTCATGTAAGTCGATGCCTTGCCCGAAGTGAAGCCCGGCGTACCGCGCTCGATCAGTACCGACCCGATGCCCCCCACGCCTGGAGCGAAGCGTACATACACCAGGAACAAGTCGGCGTCCACACTGTGAGTGGACCAACTCTTGGTCCCGTTGATGACGTACCCGTCACCGTCGTGACGTGCGTAGGTCTTCAGATCCGTGACTGCTGAACCCGCTTCGGGCTCGCTCATGGCCAGCGCGAGAAGACTACGTCCTGCAAGCAGAGCGGGCAGGTACTGCGCCTTCTGATCGGTGCTCCCGTACTCGGCGAAGGTTCGCAGGGCGCCGAAGTTGCCCGCTTGGACAATATCGGCGCTCTTTGGGCAGATGCGACCGAGTTCTTGGATCGCGATGACAGCGTCCAGGAGGGTGGCGCCCTGACCGCCGTCCGACTCTGGCACGGTCAAGCCGAGAAGTCCCTGCCCGGCGAGCAGCTGCGCCGTATCCCAGGAGTATCCCGCGTCGTGCGCTCGTGTGAGTGCACCCTCTTTCAGATGTTTGCGTCCGAAAGCGCGCACCGAGTCCGCAAACTCGCGCTGCGCGACGTCAAGGTCGGTCGGCATGCCGCTCCATCCATCTTGTGTACGCTACCATGGCACTGTATACATCGAGATATATTGAGGTTTTCTCAGTAGGTTTCCTCGTTGGGGGTGGGTAGGACGGTTCCGGCGGCGACGATGTCGCCGATAAGGCTGGGGCACAGGCGGATTCGGCGCTGGTATTTCTAGGTGCTCGCTACCGGAGGCGTGGGATCAATCGCGATGGGGTGGTTGGGTGGCGACCTCGGGTGTTCTCCGAAGTGGAGCTGGCGCAGCTGCGTGGCTTCCCGGAGATCACCCGGCAACCTCTTGACTACAGGATACTGAGCCATACTATGGCACTCTGTAGTATCCGTAGCGACGAACAGTTGGAGAGCGGTGACTCAGATCCGGGTCGTGATCATGCGAGGGGGAACTAGCAAAGGCATCTTCGTGCGTGCGCACGACCTGCCGCCGGCTGGCCCTGCTCGTGACGCATTACTCCTCGGGCTTATGGGAAGTCCGGACCCCATGCAGCTCGACGGCCTCGGCGGCACTCACTCGAGCACGAGCAAGGTGATGGCCATCGAGGCCAGCGAGCACCACGACATCGATGTTGAGTACTTGTTCGCCCAAGTTGGTATCGACCAGCCGATCGTTGACTACGCTGGTAATTGTGGGAATCTTACTGCGGCGGTAGGCGCTTACGCGGTGGACGAAGGCCTTGTCCCGGCTTCGGAGCCGGTGGCTTCCGTGCGGCTACTCAATCGCAACACCGGCGTGCGGGTTATTGCTCACGTCCCCGTCGCCGAGGGACGCGCCGCGACCAGTGGCAATCACCGGATCGACGGTGTACCAGGCACCGGCGCACCGATTGTTAACGAGTACCTTCAGCCGGGTGGCAGTGTGCTCGGTCAGCTACTACCCACCGGTGCGCCGGTAAATTCCATCGCCGTGGGGGGGACTGCCCTCTCCGTTTCTGTCGTAGATGCAGCTCATCCCATCGCTTTCATGAATGCCTGTGACCTAGGGATGACAGGCCGCGAGACTCCCGCGGCCCTCAATGCCGATCCGGATATGCTCGCCCGCTTGGAGGACGCGCGCGCCGCGGTGGCGGTGCTGCTTGGTCTGGTAGTGGATCCATGCCAGGCTGCGCTAGCCTCGACGACAGTGCCGAGGCTAGCGATCGTCACCAGCGCCCAGCAGGACTTGCCCACTGGTGTCGATGTGACTCTGGCAGCGCTAATGGTCTCGCTCGGGCGAGTGCATCACGCCCTTCCAATCACGGGGGCGATCTGCACAGCGTCTGCGGTCTGCATCCCCGGCACTATTCCCTATCGGCTGATACGTCCATCCCCGATCGGAAGCGATGAAGTCACGGTGGGCATCGAGCATCCAAAAGGCATGGTGACTGCCCAAGTAAGTCTGCATACCAGCCGCCGTGGCGTAGAGGTACGGTCGGTAAGAGTAGTGCGAACCGCCCGCCGGCTTATGGATGGCTACGCTTACCCGAGTACATCCATCGAAAGCGAGCTTAGCGCTTTATGAATACTGTCTTCCCGCCCATCGCCACCGCTCGGCGCCTCGCACTACGTGAGGCCTTCGCGTCTCCGGATATTCTCGTGGCTCCGGGTGCCTATGACGCCATCACAGCACGGATCATAGAAAGTCGTGGCTTTGCCGCCATTTACGTGACAGGGGCTGGGATGACAAACGCCCAGCTCGGGCTTCCAGACATAGGTCTCACGACAATGACTGAAATGTGTCAGACGGTCGGCCGGATCGTGAACGCGGTCGACGTACCAGTATTTAGTGATGCAGATACCGGTTACGGCAATGCGCTGAACGCCGCTCGGACCGTGAAAGCCTTCGAGGATGCCGGGGCAGCCGGTCTTCACATTGAAGACCAAGATAGCTCGAAGCGATGCGGGCATCTCGACGGCAAGGAGGTCATCCCTATGGCGGATATGTGCGAAAAGATCCACGCCGCTGTCGAAGGACGCCGGGACCCCAACTTTATGGTCATTGCCCGTACTGACGCGGCTGGGACGGCAGGTTACGACGAAGCTCTGCGGCGCGCCGACGCCTACGCCGACGCGGGAGCTGATGCCATCTTCATCGAGGCGCTTACCAGCCGTGAGCAGTTCGCCCGCTTCGCCAACGAGGCACCGAAGGCACCGTTGGTGGCGAATATGACTGAGTTCGGCAAGACGCCGCTGATCACGGCTGCTGAGTTCGAGGCGTGGGGCTATGCAGCGGTGATCTTCCCCATGACCGCGTTCCGCCTCATGCTGCGTGCGGTTGATGAGGGGATGGTGGATTTGGCTCGGTCCGGCACTCAGCGCGACCTTCTGTCCCGCATGCGCACCCGAAGCGAACTATATCAACTCTTAGATTATGACCCATCGAGCAATAAGAATGAGGGCACATGAAAACCTATGAGTTATTAATTAACGGGGGATGGGGTGCTGGGTCGGGGAAGCCCTTTCCGACGATAAACCCATACGACGAGAAGATATGGGCTGATATTCCCTCGGCAGACGGTTCCGACGTTGATGCTGCGGTTAACGCGGCCTACGAGGCATTCGAGAGCACGTGGCGCCGGACGAGCGGTCTACGCAGGGCAGAGTTGATGTTTAGGCTTGCCGACTTGATTGACCGGGATGCGCAACAGTTGGCGGAGATCGAAACCATTGACAACGGTAAGGTAATCCGCGAGACCCGCACCCAAATGCATTTTTGTGCGCGGAATTATCGGTTTTTTGGGGGCTGTGCGGACAAGCTCACAGGAGAAACAAAGCCTCTCGACAACTACGCGATGTTGGACTATACGACGCGAGAACCCCTGGGTGTGGCGGCACTCATCACCGCCTGGAACTCACCGTTGGCGCTCCTGGCAAACAAGCTCGCGCCAGCGCTCGCAGCTGGCAATACAGTCGTAATTAAGCCGTCAGAGTATACGTCTGCGAGCACGCTCGAATTCGGTCGACTCATCGAAGAGGCCGGGTTCCCCAGGGGCGTGGTCAACATTGTGACTGGGGCTGGCGAGACTGGCCATGCGCTCGTCACCCACCCGCTGGTGGCGAAGATTAGCTTTACCGGGAGTGTCGCTACAGGTAGCAAGATCGCGGAGGCCGCCGCCAAGTCAATTGTGCCCGTCACTCTTGAACTGGGCGGAAAATCAGCGAATATCATCTTTGCCGATGCCGACCTCAAGCGCGCTGTGCCGGGTGCGGTGGCCGGCATCTTTGCCGCCGCTGGGCAGACCTGCATCGCAGGCTCACGGTTGCTCGTGCACGAAAGCCTTTACTCGGACGTTTTGCAGGCGGTTGCTGAGCGTGCACGCGCCGTTCGACTGGGGGATCCGCTCGACCCCGCCACGGAGATGGGGCCAGTCGCTCACCGCGCCCAGCTGGAGAGCATCACAGCAGATATCGCCCGTGCTCGAGAGGATGGGGCAGAGGTGATCACCGGTGGAGCTGCCAGCACGGGGAATGGTAGCGGCCTCTTCCTCGACCCGACCGTGGTGGGTGGTGTGCGCAACGACATGTCGCTGTCACAAAAGGAAGTATTTGGTCCAGTGCTGGCTGTCTTACCGTTCTCCGATGACGAGCAGGCCGCTGCTATCGCTAATGACAGTCCATACGGCTTGGCGGCAGGGATATGGACAAACGACCTTACACGTGCACACTTGGTGGCGAAAGAGTTGCGCTGTGGGACAGTGTGGATCAACACGTATCGCAGCAGCGCAGCTCAAGCGCCCTTCGGTGGCGTAAAGAAGAGCGGCTACGGGCGCGAACGCGGCACAGAGGCGCTGCTCGACTACACTCGCGTGAAAAATGTCATGATTGATCTATCCAATGAGGTCCGGGACCCCTTTACCCTGAAGACATGAGCGGGACAGACATGAGCGATACACGCGTAGGAGTTATCGGACTCGGGGCTATGGGTGGTGCAGTCGCCGAACGTCTGGTGTCTTCAGGTTTCACCACCAGCGTCTACGACACCGATGAGGCAGCGGTTAATCGCATCGTCGCGCACGGAGCCCTTCCCGGCACGAAAACAAGTGTTGCTCGCTGCGACGTACTGTTGACCAGCTTGCCGTCGGATCGAAATGTTCTCGAAGCGGTTATTGGTAGCGATGCCCTCTCGACGCTGTCCGGTGGGACCCTAATTGAGTTGAGTACAATCTTACCGGACACTATGAAAGAACTCGCCGCCCACGCACGTAAAGCCGACGTACACATCGTCGACAGCCCAGTGAGCGGCGGACCGAACGAGGCACGGGCAGGTACCTTGGTGCTTCTCGTCGGCGCCGAGGACGCGGACGTTGAGCGGGCCCGCCCGGTACTCGATGCGATTGGGACTATCGAGCGCGTCGGGTCTGTGGGCCAGGGCAAAGCGATGAAACTCGTAAACAACACCATGTCGATGGGCAACATGGTTGTCGCGGCTGAAGCGTTTACCTTGGGCAAGTCGCTGGGGCTCGAGCCGCGGCGGATGTTCGATACCCTTAGTCGCTCCGGCGGGCGATCGCACGCCTTCGCGAAGCGCATCCCCTATGCGCTTGATGACGACTTCACTGCCCGCTTCGCGCTCTACCTCGGTGAGAATGACCTCCGGCTGGCCTTGGAGATGGCCCACGGCAGCGGTCACCCGATGCCGGTGGCGGCGTGTATCCATCAGGTTTATGAGACGGGACTGGCCAGAGGATTGGCTAAAGAAGATATGGTCGCGGTCATCAAGGTGTACGGCGAATGGCACGTCGCGGCCGGAGGTGCGCCGTGACCATGGAGTCCGATGGAGACGGAGTTGTGCTACCTAGATCGCACACCTGGCTGCGTACCTCTGCGATTATTGCATTTGTCGTGATTGGCCTTGCTGTGCCGTTTCTTATCAGCAGTGCGCGACTTTCGCTGCTGGCGCTCGTTTGGATCACAGCGATCGTGGTTCTAGGAATGACCTTTATTATCTCCAACACCGGATTGGTTTCCCTCGGTCAAGCCGCACTGACGGCCAGCGGAGCTTACGTCCTCGCGATACTCATGAACAATCTAGGCGTTCCATTTTATGGTGCGCTCGTTGGTGCGGCGCTCGCCGGCGGCGTCGTTGGGCTCATCTATGCCCTTCCTTCGGTTCGCGTCAGAGGACCATACTTTGCGATCGTCACAATTATCCTAGGTGGGGCGGTACCACAAATAGTGAACCTCGCATCGGGTGTGACCGGCGGGGACAATGGTGTCTACTTGACTAGCCCTTCTTTTGGCCCACTCACCGCGTCCGCGAGCAGTTACTACTTAGCGTTCGTCTTGCTTGTAATCTCACTATGGTTCTGCGCAAACCTTCAAAATTCGGGATTCGGCCGCGCGCTGCGAATAATCAAGGCCCATCCCGTCGCGGCCACCGCCTACGGCATCAACGTACTCCGCGTTCAAACCGTAGGCGTCACGGTGGGCAATGTCCTCGCTGGGCTCGGAGGAGGACTGCTCGCGCTGCACGTTGGTGGTGTCGCCCCCGGCAACTTTACGCTTGACACTTCGTCGTACTACCTTATCGGCGCAGTAGTAGGCGGATCAACTTCAGTATTTGGAGCGGTGGTGGGGGCGGGACTCGTCGAGATCGTCCTCAACGAGCTGGCGGGCGCGGGGTACTACGCCAACATCGTCTTGGGCGTGGTCCTAGTTGCAACACTCACTTTCTTGCCCAACGGGCTCGTGGGCCTGTTGGGTACTGTGTGGAATTCCGTACGGAGCAAATGGTCCAACCGCTGGGGGATTCCGGCGCCGACGCCACCAGCGTACTCCGCTGAGTCTCCGCATGTTGGAAGCCGGACCCACCCGGATGCGGAGAAATCAGAAGTCCTCCGCGGCGAGCAGAAGGAGCCCCAAGGCCGTGGTTGAAGAACGATCGCAACCCATCTTATTCGAGGCTAATAGAGTGTCGGTTCATTTCGGCGGGATACGTGCGGTGAACGAGGTGTCGCTTCGCGTCGAACCAGGTGAGATTGTCGGCATAATCGGCCCAAATGGCGCTGGAAAGACCACTTTATTGAATGCGATTAGCCGGTTAGTGAGCGCCACGGGCGAGATGACGTTTCGGGGCGACACAATCGGTCAAATCGCCCCCCACCGTCTGCGCGGGCTCGGCGTCGGCCGGAGCTTTCAGCACCCAGAGCTCGAACCAAAGCTGACGATCGGTCAGAACATGGCAACAGGCCTTTCCTTTGGTCGCAGTTACGGCTGGTGGAGCGCCGGGCTGCGACTACCGTCAATGCGACACAAGGAAGCTGAGATCCTGCGGACCGTGAGGACAGTCGGCGACGAGTTCCACATCGCCGAGTGGATCGGGCGCCTCACCGAAGACGCACCGCATGGTATCCGCAAATTGGCCGACGTGGCACGGGCGACTCTCGGCAATCCGGAGCTCGTGTTGCTCGACGAGCCGTTCGCAGCCCTCACGACTAACGAGAAGAGTCACCTGGCGCAAGTGCTGGATGGTCGACGGGCCACAAAGTCGACGGCAGTACTGATAATCGACCACGACATCGATCTGATGGTCCGGTTCTGCGACCGACTCTGCGCAATGAATATGGGCGCCGTAGTTATTTCCGGGGCCCCACAGGACGTACTTCGCGACGAAACCGTGATGGATTCGTACCTTGGGGTTACGTCAACGCCGGAGAACTCATGAATATTTTGGAAATGAACGATGTGACTGCGGTTTACGGCAAGGTGGAGGCCCTGCATAACGTCTCACTCGTGGCGCCTGAGGGCCGCGTGACGATCGTCCTAGGCCCGAACGGAGCAGGGAAGACAACTCTTCTTCGGGCTGTGGCGGGGGTAGCGCGCGTGACACATGGCTCCATCCGCTTCGCAGGTAAAGAGGTCGTTGACTCGAGCGTCGAGGAGATGTTCGAGCAGGGTGTTCTTTATCAGCCGGAGACCCGGGAGTTATTTCCATCGATGACCATCGATCAAAATCTCATGTCGGGGGTTGATCGCAAAGACAAAACTGTGCACGAGCGATACGAACTCGTAACGACCACGTTTCCGTTCCTCCGCGACCGTCTGCATCACACGACCGGAAACCTGAGTGGCGGTGAGCAGCAGATGGTGGCGATCGGAAGAGCATTTATGGCGAACCCGCGGCTACTTCTGCTTGACGAGCCCTCGTTGGGCCTCGCGCCGGCGATGGTACGGACAATGTTCAAGCGTATTCAGTTTCTTCAGGAGAAGGCGTCACTTACTGTTTTGCTCGCCGAACAAAACACTCGCATGTCGCTTGAGATTGCTGATGATGTCTACGTGCTGAGTCATGGCGCCGTTATCAACCATCGCGAGGCAGCGAGCTTATCGGAAGAGGAAGTGATACGCGCATACTTCGGCACAACTTCCAGCAATTAGTCGTGCGTAACCGGGTCAATAAAGGTGTTAGGAGATCATCGTGGTGACTGGTCGTTACAAGCTCCTCGGAGTAATTGCAGCCGTCGTGTCGACGGTGGCCGTGACCGCTGGGTGCGGTGGCTCGGCGCTAAACAGCTCAGGGGGAACGGGGGACGCGGCACCAGGGATCGACCAGAAGACGAAGACAGTCTCCCTAGGAGCCTCCAACGCACTCACAGGGCCGGTGGCCGTCTACTACAATATTAGTTACGGCGCCAAGGCGTATATCGATATGGTCAACGCCAATGGCGGCGTCGACGGATGGAAGTTTGACTATAAAATTTTGAACGATGGGTACGAACCGGTTCGCAACCTCGAAAACGTACGTAATTTGGTACAGAGTGATCACGTTTTCGCGCTCCTCGCCAACCAGGGAACGACTACCAACACGGCGGCAGCTAAGTTTCTCGGAGACACCGCCACGCCCGTGGTCGGGCCAGCAGAAGGCAACCCCGCTCTGTCGAAGTACAAGAATTACTTCGTCTTGATGCCCAACTATACGAACGATGGCGCGGTGACGGCGACGCACATCGTCGAGGACCGGGGTATGAAACGCGTCGGCATTCTGTATGAAGACGACGAGTCGGGTCGTCCGGCGCTAAGTGGAGCCACCCAAGCCCTCGCCGCGCTTGGCTTGAAGCCTGCCGTAGAGGTGCCGTTTGCCGTTGGCGACACCAACTTCGTACCGGCCGTCTCTAAGCTACAAGCCGCGAACGTCGACGCGGTGATCCAGTGGGGCGGCAATGCTAATATCGCGTCGGCGCTCCAGGCTGCACAGCAGCTCAACTTCAAACCCCAATGGTTCACGCCGTTCTACATTGCTGATCCGTCAACGATCAAACTCGCTGGTCCAGGTTTGTTAGAGGGTCTAACGACGGACAGCTGGATGCAGCCTTACTCTTCGCCAGACGCGTCGACCAAGCAGTACCGCTCGGCCATGGCGAAGTACGAGCCACAGGGAAACATCGGCGCCTTGTCAGAAAACGGCTGGAACTCCGCAGCATTTTTCATCGAAGGGTTTCAGCGGCTGGTGCGCTCAGGGCAGCAAATTACGCAGGCGAACTTAATGCAGGTTATGAACTCCATCAAGGATGCCACTGTAGGAACGGTTGTCGATAAGGTTTCATATGCTCCCGAGGACCACCGTGTCGGGTATTCGGCGGTGCAGAGCGAGGCATTTTCCGAATTCCATGAGGCTAAGGGCGGATTCGTTTTGTCCTCACCGCCAGTTTCGTTCCCGAGCGGTTTGAACTTCGGTGGGTGAGGCGTGTGGTACTCAGCCGGAGAAACGGTAGAAGGAGAGAACGATCATGGATAGCCTAATTCCAGTATTAGCGTCCGGCATCGCCTTCGGGTTTCTCTACGCCTTGATGGGAACGGGTTTGGTGCTGATCTATCGTGGCTCTAAGGTGATCAACTTCGCCTACGGAGCAGGTATCGGACTCCTTGCTTACATTACCGACACGCTCCTTTCGGTGATCGCTTCTGAGGCACTTGCGATCGCCGCGGCGTTCGTTGTCGCGGCGATCGTCGGCTACGCGTTCCGTGTGCTTGTCGTTTCAGCCCAAGACCGACCGAGCTCGCAGGTACTGCGGGCCCGAGGTTTGTTCGATGAAGATACGTTGCTAAAGATGGTCGTCGCGACAATCGGTGTCTCGTTGATCATTGAAGGCGCCGAGCCGGCCATTTGGGGCAATCAGACGCGCCGTCTGCCCATTAGCCTGCCCGCGGGCAATCTGCGCCTGGGAGGGATTCCGATTCCCTGGGTGGACGTCACAATCATTATCGTCGCGGGGGTGGCGATCGCGTTGATTGGTCTGCTCCTCGGGCGAACCAGGACGGGATTCAATGTCCGCGCATTGTTTTCGAATCCCTACGCGGCTAACTTGTTCGGCATGCGTGTCGGTCGATCGTTCACGGTCGTATGGATCATTGGAACGGTCGCCGGGCTGTTAGCCGCTCTGATGTCGTCATCAGTGATTTTCATTACCCCAACAAGCTATATCACCTTCGCCTTTACAGCGTTTATCGCGATCGTGTTGGGCGGGTTGGAGAGTCTTCGCGGGGCTCTGCTCGGTGGGCTGATCGTGGGAGTCGGCACCGCGTTAGTCGACGCCTATATCTCCCCGCAAGCCGATGAGCTCATATTGTTGGCTTTCACGCTCGTAGTGTTGTTCTTTCGTCCGCAAGGACTGCTTTCGTCAAGCCAAGCCACAGTCGGACGGCTCTGATGGTTGAGGTGGCTTTCATCGGCCTGGGAGCGATGGGTCTCCCGATGGCTCGCCGGGTTGCCGGCGGCGAAGGTGTGGCGCTGACTCTGTTCGACGTCAGACCTGACTTCCTCCCGTTGGCCGCGGCCCTTGGCCGCCCAGCGGCCTCGGTCGAGGACGCGGTCGAAGCTGCCGACGTCGTGCTAAGCGTGTTGCCCGCGGATCCGCAAGCGATCGAGGTTGCGGCCGCTGTTGCACGAGTTGGTCGACATGAACAGATTTATGTCGACTTCAGCACAATTAGTCCTGAAACCATGGCTAACGTGGCTCGTGACCTTGCCGAGGTGGGAGTGCTGGCGGTCAGCGCAACCTGCATGAAGGGTGTCGCCGCGGCGCGGGGCGGTGAACTTAGTCTCTTTCTCGGTGGCTCGTCGCAAGTCGTTGAGCGCTTATGTCCAATACTCGGTCGGATAGCCACGGAGCATCGGTACGTCGGTGATCACGCTGCCGCCAAGACGCTGAAGCTCGTCAATAACCTCATCGTCAGTACGCTGGATCTGCTGCTTTGCGAAGCATTGCTCGTGGGGGCCCGATTAGGGATTTCCGCTGAGCACGCCGTAGCCGAGTTTCGTGCTGGCGGTGCGGATAGTTGGGCGCTGCAGAACCATGTCGTCAAGCATGCTCTTAGTGGCGACTTTGCGCCCGGCAACTTCAGCATCAAGTATATGGCTAAAGATGTGCGCCTTGCGGTGAAGGTGGGCCAAAGTGTAGGGAGGTCAACGTTCTTCGGAGGCGCGGTACTCTCCGCTTACCGGGGTGTCACTGCACACGGCTACGCAAACCACTATCATCCCGTCGTTCTGCGGTGGCTGGAGGCTGGCGCACGTAGCGGCGACATCACCGCCGTCACTGGCGATGATGACTCCCAATTAGTGGAGCCTTTAGTGCTCGGCTTGGTCGCCCTCCAAGCTCTGGTAACACTGGAGGCGCTCCGGGTGGCCGAGGGCGTTGGACTGGTGCCAATCACCGCTGCCGGGCATCTGCTCGAGGGATCAGCACGTAATCCCTTTCTCGACGAGTTGGTGTGTGGTGGGCTAGGTGGTGCACGACTGTCGCTGCGCGTGATCTTGCAGCACGTCGAGCAGGCGTGCGAGCTGGCGCACGAAGCGAGCGTGCCAGCGATGAGCTTCGAGCTGGGGCGTCACCTTGCCCTCGTGATGATTGACCTGTGGGGCGAAGCAGCTTGCCCTGCTAACTTGCTCGGGCGCGAGCGCGCCCGACCAGCATGAAATCGCTGAGGTTAGGTCTTGCTGTCATCGGCTCCTCAGGCCACGCGGGGCGCGTCGTGGCGCCCGTGATCGCCGAGTCGACCAATTCGTCTTGATTGGCGTGCTAAGGGATCGTAGTGAAATAACGCAGTTCTGGGGCTCGTGCACCTACGGTTTGTGCTATGAGCCCCGTCGCGGAGTCCCTCGTGCGCCGTTTCGACGCCGTCAGGCCGCATCTGACTGAGCGGCAACGCCGGGTCTGGCTCGGTGCTGAGGCCCGCGAACTGGGAT
>JAABUL010002981.1_pt1 | contig 26462 bp, 34 predicted proteins | sample 5559151 | NCBI WGS metagenome assembly JAABUL01 (sample SAMN10711876, study PRJNA513368) | rock metagenome | isolation source: Antarctica rocks | place: Antarctica: Victoria Land, Pudding Butte sud | reverse complement strand
GAACATCATCGGTCGATAGAGTCGCTAGACCGGAAGCGTCGATGCTCAGAGCTGGAATGGTAGTCATTCGAGGCGATATGTGTGCCTCGTCCGGGCTAGAGGAAGCCTCCGTATCGCCTTGGGCCACGCCCATCAACCCGATCTTCCGTCCCTCTTCGTTGTTGCGGGTGACAACCACGCCTCTCCGACGGAATTGGCTGTTGATCTCGATGTTGTCCTCGACTGACGCTGTGTCTCCCTCGGATGTCTGTACTCGCAATTGATGGGGCAAGCTGATGTGCGACGACTCTCGTCCAGTAGATGGCGGGGTAGGAAGCTGCGTCCGCTGTTGTCTCCCCTCCTCAACCTTGATCCTCTTCGCAGCCCGTCCGCTCGCCTTGCTATCCCCTTGCTGCTGCTTTGCGCGCTTGGGGGTCTTCAGCGGCTTCGTACCGGATGAAGGGGTCTCCATGACGTGCTTCTCCCTCTTCCTCTTCTGACCAATGGGCTCGTCTCGAACCTTGTCAGGTGTAAGCTGCTCGTTCCACCGAGGCTCGCTTGTGACCGAATAATACTGTGGGATGGTCGAATCGTAGATCGTGGAGAGAGCGCTGGTTGTCAGGAGCGGAGCGGCGATATGCTGCTGCTGAGCATCGTATTGCAGCGCATAGGCTTGCTGATCACTGATAGGAGCTGGTGATAGTCTCGTTCTTGAAGAGCCCGTTCCAGGCGTCTGATACATGCCGAAGTCGCCATTGCCACTTGTCGAGGGATAGTACGTTTGGCCCTGGTATCGAGACGCTTGCAAAGGCATGGGTTGGAGGTGCGAGCCGGATAGAGTCGGGTATGACATTTGATAAGTCCCGGATGAAGTCGGCCCAATCGCTGTTTGAGGGATGCTGTATGGTGAGGAGTGGGCGTTGTTGGAGTCGACAGGCGACAGATGGGAGTAGGTAGGTGAGGGCACGAGTCGGCCTTCGTTCATGATGCTGGAAAGCGTCAGTGAGGGATCTCGGTGTTCAATCAGACGCGCACCAATCTTTTTCGCTCCGCAATGCTCCACTTGTACCAGCAATACTTGATGTCCAGTCCGTCAATAGCTCCTGGCTCGGCATGGGCGAGTGGTGGCTGGTCTCGTATAGCGCTCCTCCGGCCATCGCTCGACGCCTCGAGTTCTGGAAGGCGAGAAGAGCGAGAGAGTGGTTGAATGCTGTTCTCCTATCATGATGAATGGGTATCAGCGAGGCCGGATATGCTAGTAGTACAACAACGAGCCGACAAAGAGCCCGAAGCGAACAAATAAAGGGGAGATTTAAGGCAAGGTCGCTTAGTATGGAGAGGTTGGGAGCTGAAATGATATATGTCTGATGTGGGGCAAGGAAGGTGGGAGATACCGTCGACCAGCCCACCTGGACTTTGGAAAGTGAATGGAGTGGACTGGCTCACTCATGGTTGAGAGTGGATGAGTCGGGAAGGGGCTGAAACGGTCCGGGCAGAAGCGGAATTGGGGGTAGTGGACGTCATAAGGGAGAAGATGATAGATATGATATGAGGAGAAGACTCACCGGTCCCGGCCGGTTCCCTTCAGAGCTCAAGAATCTCGCCAGACAGTCTCAGTGCTCGGTGCTCCCGGAATGAGTTGAACGGCGGGAAGCGAGGAGCTCGGTGGACGATAAGGAATAGAAGAGCGGCAGTCGACAGGCAGCCGACAGCTGCAGGGAGCGAATTGATGGGGCGGAAACTGTATTGAAGAGGGGATGCCGGTTGTCACCGACGGAGAAGCGAGCAGAGGGTCTGTGAAGAGAGATCTATGCCGGGCAGTGCCGAGCTGGAGCAGCAATTGGGCTGCTTCCCCGGCGAGGATATACGGCGCTTTCTACGGTGCAGTGAGGAAGCCAACGCCGAAGCTCAGCTTCGATGCGAAAGCTGCAAAAGTCGCAGGGAGCGCAGGAGGCGGGTAGTGAAGTCCAGGAAGGTAGTAACCCTATTCTCAAGGATCTGAATGGGATCGACAGCCAGGTCCGAACACCGCTACCGAATGGAAGAAAGAGTGATAGTGAGGTGAAAGTGAGCTAGGTCGCTGGGAAGATGAAAAATCAAGGGACCGAAAGGGGGAGCGGCGATCCGGTGGCTTTCGCCCTGTTCTTCCCAACGGGATGAGAGATGTCGAGAAGATCTCCTGAGTGAGTCCAAAAGGTGGCTGATAGGAGGATTGGCCCCGAGGACGGGGAGATTTGACCAAAGGTGTGCCAAGTTGAAGGGAAGGTTGAGGGTGAAATCTAGTGTGTGGATTGCGTGACGCACCAGAAACCCGATAATGGCCGGGCTTTAACCGTCCCTGCCGGCCGCAAAGTCTGTCCGTGGGACTATATAGGGAGAATCGTAAAGGCTCGTTCTGGACCTTGATTGTCGCACGTTGGAGCTCTTTGGTTAGATCGAGTTGAGGAAGACAAAACGTTCAAGGAGGGCAGCGATTCCGGCATCCGGAATAGATTTCTCCGAATTCCAGAGGCGTCCTCCCCCACACCATGCTCCCGTTGATCAGGGAGGTCTCCTGGTCAGTGTCCAGAAATCTGCATTCAAAGCCTGCGAGCTCATGGAACGCACACAGACCCCCAAAGAGACCAAAGCTTGGGGTCAATCTGTGTCGTGTGGCAGTCCGCTTGGACCGTCGATCGCACACTAAACGTCCTTGCACTGTCCAATGAGCGCTGAAACGCAAACGCCTATCTCTTCTGGTCTCACGTACGTCTGCAGGCGCTAGCCTTGTAGACGAATTTCTGAGCTTTGGACAAGCGCAAGCAGAAAGTCACCCCAATCGACGCGATCAGGGATCAACTATCCTTTGCGTGACACGTCGCCGAGCGTGACAAAAGGTTAAAAACCCCTCGACGCGTCACATACTCCTTCTGGCAAGTAGGGCGCATTTTAGTCTCGATACTAGCGCGATTTCGTCAGCAATTGGACGTGACATGTTCCGTGCGAAGGGACGTCGAAAGGCGGGATGCTTGCGTCATTTCGTCGATCGCTCGGATAGGCCGGAGAAGATGAGTGGTGGAGCCAGTAGAGGCGGTATCCGGCGTGGCAGGGGGTAGAGCAGTAGGGTGTGTCGGATGATGTCAAGCTCGTTCATGTACGGTGTTCTACTACAGACTCGAAGGTCAGGTCGAGCACATCCTATGAAGCAGTGGGAAACAGAGGAAGCGCGATGGCTGGGAGCTAAGGAGAACTCACCGAGTCAGGCATTCGGGAAGGAAAGGTATAAATTGGCTGATGGTGATGGCATGCGGTCGAAGCGTAAATATATATGTAGTAATGAGAAAGCGCAAGGTCAGAGGACAGGCGCGCATAGACATCGAATCTAAGTCGCGCTCGAAATCGTGACCGTCCAGGGGGATCTCGCGTCGGGTTTCACGACTTGTCCTTTCGACACGTCGAGCTGGCTCAACGCGACGCGCCTAATTTCAACGCGGTCTCGAGATACATTCTACTTCCCTGTATCCTGGCGACGCATGACCTGTCCGCCTATTTGCCTGTGCGCATCTGCGTGTCACTTCATCTTTTCATCCGCCATGGCTTTGACTGACGACAAGGAGAAATTGTCGACGATGGAAGAGGTCGGCTATTCAGGGCAGATGGTCACGTGCTGTCTTATCTTCCTGCAATCTACAGCCTGATCTTTCTCACGAGTCGCTTCTCTTGAAACCTCCTGCACTCAACTCCTTGTCAACATGCTAACCAAGCCCAAAGCTTCTCATTCGAGTAACGTGACCATCCTCACAGCCTCCGACGTCTTCAGTGTCATCTCCACCATAAATCCCGAGCTCGCCATCGTCTCGCAGCAGAATGCCTTTCTCGCCCTCGCCTCTCAATTCGCCAAACCCTCCGATACCATCCGTTCGATACAAGGTCCGCCGAGAATAACGCTAAAATCAGAACACATGACGAGCTTATTCATGCCGTCTCGTGTAGCTGATGCTGGGGGAATGGCTTGCAAGATCGTCTCGGTGCCGACGAATGGCGGGGAAGGAGGATTGCCGGCGACGACTGTGTTAATCAATGAGGAGACGGGGAAGGTCAAGGCGGTGATCAATGCGAGGAGGTTGACGGCGTTGAGGAACGCTTGCGGTAGGTCTTCCTGCAGTCCGCGTATGACACCAGGGACCAGGACTGACAACAGGACGTTGTACCTAGGATCCGCCCTCTTCCTTCGAACTCTTCCACCAAAACAGCCACCAAGGAACCTCCTCATCTTCGGCTCCGGTGCCCAAGCCCAAGCCCACGCTACTCTCTTCCTCCGCCTCTTCCCATCTTTCACCTCCTGCACCTTGGTTGTCCGCCAAGCATCTCCTCGCGCAGAAAGTCTTCTGGCTGAGCTTGAAGGCGACTTCCCTAATACCACATTCAAGCTAAGAGTCTCGACTGTCCCGGGCCTCCCAACACCAGGCGACGGCGAGCAGCCATTCAACCTGAGCCAAGCTGTTCATAACGCAAACGTCATCCTCACACTCACTCCGTCTACCTCTCCGCTTTTCAATTCGGTGGACGTCACCTCGGGGACTCATCTCGTCCTCGTTGGATCCTTCACACCCGCTATGCGAGAAGTGGACGCAGATCTCATCCGCCGAGCTGGCTTGGTCGTCGTGGACACAAAGCACGGCTGTTCACAAGAAGCGGGGGAGTTGATTGCCGCAAGTGTGGGACCAGACGGGATGGTGGAGCTGAAGGATCTGCTGGCGGAGCCCAAATTTGGGGAGAGCATCATGTCGTCAGGAGACGTGGTCATATTCAAGAGCGTATGTCCCCTTCCCCCACTTTCGTAATGTGCTCACAGAAACAAACTCAGATCGGTCTCGGCATCCAGGATGTGGCGATTGCGGATCTGGTATTGCGGGAAGCTGAGAAGAGCGGCTTAGGTACGGTTGTCCATGATTACGACGCATAGCCGCGGTCGGTCACATCATGATACTTGTTGGGATGGAGGGATTGTCCTTCCGCTGGACGGCAGATCCTGCTCTTTCAGAAGTCAGAAGACGGCATCCCCAGCATTATGCCGATTCTGAGATGGGGATCTCGGTGAGATGCGGGACGAATAGGGTTTCAGATTGTGTTATCACGTGGCATCTTAAGTCGGGTCCGGGCCTTCGCAGAGTTTCGATTCCTTACAAATAGTGATTTTTGGTGCAGATCTGCCCACCTTTCCGACCGGGTTTGTTTCACACGGAATAAATGAAAACCCTAAATCACTATCGGCAGCGTGTTCAGGTACGACTCCACCATCAGCATCTATCATGTGGGAAATCCGGCACGTTCGTTCTCCCCCATTTGGTAAATCCCGAGCCGATCTGTCCCGTGGCTCCCTTACGAGTTTTCCCAGCGTAGTGGTACACGTCCGCCTCCCGACCTGTTACGTTAAGTCTGAAACCTTGTTTCCACCTCAGACAAAACGCGGCGTCACCTGTTTGAGATACTCTCGGCGACGGCGACTGCCATGCATCCGCATTCCATTATTGCATGCACCATTATCCACGAACCCTTTCGTCATCTGCAAGTCACTCAACGGCACTAAGGGGTTGTGACCACGAGGGTCCTCTTTGATCGCGACTCGCCGCACCCCTACTGTTCGGACTTGGCCTATATCCTTCGCAAACCTAAACGATGAGGAAATAACGCCGGCCCCTCAACCCTATTCCTTCGGCTTGGCATCTCATCATTCGACTACGAGTTTCAATTTCGCTGGGTCCGAGCAACTCGATTTCGCCGTGGTCTCAGAACGCGGATCACATTCCTTCACGACATCCATACGAAACGTTTTCTGAGTGCGGCCCTGGGAAGGTGAGGATCTCCTCATTGAGGGAAGTGCGCTTAGCTTGGTGGGTCACCGTTGTCACCGGAAACGGGCATCGATCCCCGATCAAAGCGGACTCGCACTGATCGCCATCACAGAGCACGTACCCTCCTTTTATCTGATGCCCTTACGCCTCGCCCTTCCTCCTTTCAAGACTGAGACAACGATCCACTGGAATCCACAGATTTCCCCAACAAAGGAAGGCCCTGGATGTGAGTTGAGATTCACTCTAAATCTTATCCATTTTTCCACCTTGCGTCTGGTCGCGGATCATTCAGCGCTCCAATGGCCGAGGAACACTCTTCCTGGCGTGACGAGTTGGTTTTTGGAAGCCGAGGGGTTTGATCGCCGAGGATGATGTGCTTGAATCGTGATAGACCCTTCAAACGACGATGCTGACGCTTTCATTTACCCTCTCGACTCTCTTATCCACCATCTTCGTCCCTTTGCTCCAATCACATCAATGTCCATACCATATCACTCCTTTCTCCTCATCGATCCGGACATCCCTCGTTGCCTTGATCAGCATCTCGCCATCACCTGACCCTAGCTCATCAACGCGACGTCCCTCCTTTCATTTCCGGGGTCAGCTGGACTGAACAAGGGGCAGTCCGCCTTGCGAGGACAAAGCGAGGTGCGGGGCTGAAAGGGTGGGTGCGTTGAAGTTGTAGTGGTGTCACGGGAGGTTCTCAATTATTGTGAGTGACCGATCCCAGCTTGAAGGTCCATGGGCGCGCCTGAAGTAGCACATTGTTTAGTCTCCGACCGCCAAGATGGACATGGATGTGGACGTAGCGTGGTGCTTGAGGTGCTCGAAGCGTACAGTAAATACCTCATGCTTATCCCGCCAGCGTGTTCTGATGGGAACAGGGGGATCCTCGCCGGCCTTACTGCTCAGACCAATGCCGATTGGATGACTTGCGTCCCCCCTCACCTGGTCTCAATTCAGTCTCGCTCACATCAGCGATACCGCCCTTCATCGCCTCACCACCACTATCCAACCCCTCGTCTGGCCACGTATCACGAGTCAAGTCAACCACGAAGAAACCGCTTCATCGCCCTCCGCTAGCTGCGCTACCCCCAGCTCTGCGCTCGGCCGATTTTTTCGATCAACCATACGGTCCCCGAGATCGCCGCGCCTTCTCCTTTCCAGCTCCCCAAACCCTTGCTCCGGGCGCTTCTGTCAAACAACGCCAAGCTAGGCAGAGCAGTAACGTCCTTCCTCCCTTCGCTCGTAAGCCGGGCACCATCAACTTCAATACCATCACCTCACCCTTTCTCCTGCCGACCAGGAATCATATCCCAGCAATCGGAGCCGACAATCACGCCAAAACTACTGGTGGAGCCAAAACACCTATGGATGTCGACGCCGTATTCTGCTCGACCTCGGAGAGCAGTGACAATGAGATCCCCATGCCGGTGCAGCCTCGCTCAGGCCCCTTCCCAGTATTCAAGCCGAGCCCCCCTACATTGCTTTATCGCCAATCCGGCTCGTCCAAGTCGCCGTTCTCGATGACGCAGTCCCATCTCCAGAGCCACAGGACTTCGCAAAGCCCCGTGGTTCCGCTCGCTGCATCATCTGCTTCATCGAGGAGCAGGGAGGACATCATCAGCTGGGCGCGAGCAGTAGGTGTACGTCCTGGTCAAATCAACGGCTTCACGAGCCAGGGGGAGGATGCGGACACGAAGCGAGGGCGATCACGAACCCGCCGGACCGAAGCTCTAGCCCGCATCACTCCACCAATCGATGAGCCGCTTGACGAGCACGACGAAAGCCATGCTGCCGCCGGGACGACTCCGAAAGGACGTGTTGCCTCAGCTTCCGCCGGTCTCCACATCGGCAATTCCGGCGGTGGACCCATCGTCAAAGCCCTTACCAGCGTGACTGTTCCCAACACTCCATCTGACACCAAGCCTATTGGTCTTGGCCTGCAGGCTGTTCCGGCCGCTACCGAGGTGTCACGGGTGGATGTCATCACCAGCACTACCCCTGCCGTTGGCGAATCAAAGGGAACACCTGCGACCTTCTATAACCCCGGTGCTACTCCTACCTTGTCGAGCATTTCCTTTTCTGAAGCCATGGACCCATCCATCATCACCGATAATCCAGAACACATCGATGTCGTCACCGATGATCAGCAATCCTCATCGTCTTACTTCGCGCTGCGCCGCGCTCCATGCCCTCCCCAGTCCCGCCAGCCTCAACCTCAGCCTCAGCCCCAGATCCAGCGGCAGCAGCTTCCTGGTCCGCTTCGTCCGATAGCAACGACCGCTTCCGCGATCTGGCACATCGGGACCTATCTCGGCTCCTTCTCTCCTTTCGGCATCCCGTCCATTGTCAAACCGTACGTTCCGAAGTCTATCGCCGGGATCCCAATGCCATCACCGCGCGATTCTCCCTCGAAAACCTTTGGCGTCCCGAAGGCGTCTCCGATGCCTGCTGTTAGAGCGGACACGCCGACGGAGTCGTCAGTACCAGAGATCGTACGGAGCCTTCCATTGAACATCATCATGCCTGAAGGTGGGAAGGGGAAGAAAGTGGAGCTATCTCGGGGGAGAGAAGTGTTCGATCGGTCGAGGTCGAGGTCGAGGTCGGACTCCCGCTCTCGCCGTCGTCAGGTTTCTCGATCCCCTTCTGCAATCCGAGAGGTAGACGCTCGCGGTCGCGGTTACGCTCACAAGTGGTCCTACGACGCCGATGCCTCCGACGGCGAAGGTGAAGAACCCCGACGTGGGCGGAGCAGGCGAGGCAAAGCGCTCAATCGCGAAGCACCCCGCCAGGCCAGTGACGAGCTGGTGACTAGGAGCCCGAGCTCGAGTGAGGGCCGCGGGCGAGGGAGGAAGAGGACCGTTCGGCCGTTGTGATTGAGCCTTTTGCCCTCGTCCCGAACGAGTCCCCGATAGGTGTCACTATTTTTTGTTTTCCTGCATGCCCAAAACCAACACTATCACTCACTTGTAAAATAAACCCATAGCCAAAACACCATGACTTTGTCATTTACGTACGGGATACACGCACACACACACATAGCGAAATGTATGATTGTAGCAGAAACACGATCGAGTGTCAAGGTATGAAGGGTTGCCACAAAGGGAGTTTGGTGCGCACAAGATTGACTTTGAGAAATGATCCCCTCTCGTTTCTAGTCAAAAATCAAGTCAAAACATCGTCACATATCGCCACTTTTAAGTGTTTCATATCTCTGCGTGACATTAGCATCATCGCAGCCCGCACTGTACACGGACTGCATATGAGTTAGATGACCGGGTCATCGCGTCCATTCCGGCGCGACTCGACTACATCAATACTTCCTCTCACCCACTCGACCAGCGGATGGGTTCCGCCTATTCCACGATGAGCACCGCCTTGGCCCCGTCCCCTCGTTCCTCAAACTTCCCATCCAGACCCTCCCCACCACTTACCTCGTCCTCCCTCGCCTCCTCTCGTCCCGACCCAAGCGACCTCGCGTCCCTCCGCACAGCCGCCCTTCAGAGCGCGAACCGCGCTTCAACACTCGCCGACACGAGGAATGGATCTGCCTCAACAGCGTTAGTTGAGCCGATGGCGAAGGTGGAGATCACGTCGGCGAAGGCGGAGGAGAAGGAGGAAGGGGAGATTAGTGAGAGTGAGGAGGAGGTAAAGGTCGTTGAGCCAGAAGCGCGGGAGAGAAGGCGGAGGAGGGGGTCTTCTCCGAGCCGGCGCGATTCCTCGCTGACGCAGAGAGATTCATTGCCAAAACGCAAGAGGTCTCCTTCACCTGTCAGGTCATCACAAAGTGATCGGCGACCACCTATCGGCCCTCGCAAGTCAAGTGTCATGTCATATCGTTCCGGTAGCCCGTCAACACGGATCGCCGCGCTGAAAACTGAAGACAAGGATTCTGCACCTGCTCGAGCCTCGCCTGGGCCTGTCGAGTCCGCTCCATCAGGTGGGTTTACTCTTTCATACAAGCAGCAGCCAATGACTTTCTCAGACATCTCCCCCGAAGAAGCCCAGCAATACATGGACATCATCCGGAATCTCCTATACGAAGGCTTCAGCCCAGACGCGCTCATCCGCCGAGGGGCCACTCCCAAATATGTCACAGCCGTATGCGAGGAGATCGTAGCCGGCACAAGACGGCGGAAAGCGCTCTGGCTGCAAGCGCGGGATAGTAACGAAGGGCGGATGGATAGTCCCGAAGTGGAAGTCTCGGTGACGATGACGAGGGATGAAAGCAACTCGTCGGAAAGCTCGGCGGAGATCAGGTTGATTGAGAAGCCGAGTCCACCGAGGACTCGTCCGGCGAGACTAGTATCGAGCTCACATTGGACGCCAGCGGTACCGCCGGTGAAATCTACGGGGACGGGACTTTCACAAGCGATACCGATCGATAGCTTCAAGCCGAGCCAACCGCCGGGAAGAAATGGCTTACCGCTTCCATACTCTGCCATAATCAATGGCAGCAGCTCCTCAGTTGCACCATCTTCGATCACTTCCACGCTCGAAGCAGCCAGCCTCGCCATTGCCCCATCGCCTCCTAGTATACCGAAGGCTGCGTCATCCTCTTCCTCCGCGTATCGAATTCCCCCAGAACGTCCAATCGCGTCTCCCTCCAGTCTGCCGACTAAGCCGACACACTCCGTTGTCACTGCCAAGGCTCCTGGTCCCCGTGGATCGGCGTTTCGTACAGTCAGGCGCTCGGTGAATGCGATTATCGAGCGGCCGGTACTCAGTGACGAAGCAGACAAAATGGACTCTGCTGAAGTTTCAGCAACCGATCTGCCCTCACCCTATGACCCTTTACCTTTCAAATCTCCTCTACATTTCGGGTCTTTGTCATCGACGGCAGTCTTTCCTTCAAGGACTGCCCCTGATAATGTTGGCAGCTCCTCGATGCAGGTCTCAGTCAGTGTCGAGCTCGCTGCGAAGAACGCCATCCTTGAAACACGGCGGAAAGCCCTCGAAAGCATGAAGCTTCGGCGAGCTGCGGCTAAGACCGCTCAGCCAGTCAGCTCAGACATCCTTATGGAGGTGGACCCTAAAAATACTCCTACACCTGATACTCACACGACTTTGCCACCAGTCACAGCGGCAGAAAAGACCATCGAGCAAGAGGTTGCCGACCTGGAGCAGGAAGTCTTGGATCTGCAATCGACTGTCAATGACATGGATGTCGACGAACCGGAAGAAGGGGAGATAGCTTCTTCAAGCTTACCAACATCGATTCCACCCGTGATATCTATCTCGACTCCCATATCCGCTTCGTTGCCCATCATTCGACCCGCACGTGAACTCAACCGCCCAAATGCTGAGGATCTCGACAACCGCCCAACGTCCATTCCATCGCGCTTGTTACCGCCATCCAAGCGGCGAGTCTTTGGCGGTAACGCTCAACGGCCTATTCGACTTGTCGTCAAGCTCGACGATTCGGACAGCGATACAGATCACGAGGACGAGATACCTGGTACCGCGAACGAAGCAGAAACGCACCGCCTGCTCGCCGAGAAGGAAGAGGGCATACGCCTGCTCAAGGAGAAGATTGCCGAGAGATTGAAAGCCAAGGAAGTGAAGCGACTTCAGCTCGCCGAGGGCGGGGATTTGAGCTCTCTTGAAGGAAGTCCGACACCGAGTGAGAGCAAGCTCCCGGGTGTCCCGCAGTCGGCGATGGAAGTTGCTGTGGCTGAGGTGACATCGGCAAGCGGTGAGCTTTTCCTTCTTTTGACCGGACTTTCCGAATGGACCTCCTAGCCGCGATCATCGATCTTACTGGAACTAGCGATGGCTCGCCTTCGCACCAATCTGACGCCATGGTCACAGACGAAGACCCTGGTAATTATATCTGCAACCGAAGCCGTCAATCTGCTGATATCACTTAGCAGTTTTGGGTTGGTAAACGCATGTGCAGAGACCGACCGTACTGATTCAATTCTAGTGGACCTTAGCGAAGGGCGAGATGGTGAGACCGCTCAGGAAGTGGCAGCTGATCGCTTCTAGGCGCAGATGCGGACGCAGAGCGGTTGCGCGAGGTATGACTTCCGTTTTCTGTCTCCCACTCTTCAGTCTGCGAACGGACCACTCATGTGGGGACGCGATTTAGTCTGAAAAATTCCACCGGTCCCCGTCTCCGCAAGTCACACAACCAGCAACGAACGGCCAGTCAATACCGCCGCAAAGCCATCATCAGCCCGCCGTATGTGCTTCAATTCCCTTCAGTCGCTAAGCCCAACAGCCATTCCTCGCCTATCAACCAATCCTTCGGCGCTATCCTCAACTCGCCACTTCGTCAACTCCATACTCCGCTTTCCCTCAAATCCCCGTCTCTTTGCCTTCTCCAACCCCCGACCCGTTTGAGAGCATTGACAGATCTCTGCTGTCCTCCATCATACTGACCCATAGACTTCAGCGGGAACCTGATGCCGTCATGTGCAGGGCTGAAGCTGGAGGTGGAAGATGTGCAGACCCGACTTGTCAGGATCTGCATTTGGAGAGAGGCCTTGGACCGACTCGTGGGTCCCTCTCCTTCTGCTTGGACGGCAAGGTGTCGGCTGAGGATAGGTCAGACGAGGATCTGGTCGAATACATCATGCAGGTGTCGCCGACACCGGATACGGACCGGTCTAGCGTGTTTACTGCGATCGAAGGGGTCATGCAAGATCTCAATATTCCAACACCTTCGCCTATGGGGAAAGGCAGCAAGGGCAAGAAGAAGGCGAATAGCAATAGTCTGCCCAATGGGATACGGACTGGGACCGACGAGTCTCTCGTCGAGCTCCTCAGTCGGGTCGGCAAAATTCTTCGAAATGGCGTGTCATGATGGATCGCCAAGCACCAATGATTTCGGAAAATCGAGTATACCAGCATCGTTTCGTAGTCCTCGCATTGTATATACCTATTCGACCGCATTATCTACAGTGTCCTACATAATCACAACGATGCATCGCGTATTATGAACGCGGGCGTCGAGACATGCAATTTGATCTATATTCCAATTCATGAAAGGTCGTCGTGACCTAAACACGATCGATCTATGCAATATCTATACAATCCTATTTCTCAACATGTGGGTAGCGGTCATGCGGGGGATATTACAAGTGATGATGGTGATGAGGGAGGGCACAGGTCGTTCATATTAAGGTTTACAGGTGCAATGGTGTGCACTGGTGTCTGGCAGTCGAGGCTGTTGAACATGAATGATGGCGGGACGGTTGATAATCGGTATACTTCCGTCGACGCAGGTGATTTGGGTGTTGAAGGATCGGGATGGGCAGAGCGGTCTTATTGGGTTTTGTCATGAAGTCGATCGCCAAAGGTCTCTCGAAAGTTCGGTAGCGTTTCCGACTGACTTGTCCTGCTCGCCTTGCTCGATGCGGCCCGATCCGGTAATGTAGGACGAGTCGGAACAGTCGGTGAACAGAGGTCGAGGCTTGGAAGAGTACTCGACTCCGTGCTCCGAGCGGTGGGATCTATCGGACGGGTGACAGCTAGCGCAACAAGGTTGGGTGGCAGATGGGTGGGTCTGGGACCGGTAGAATCCCGAATACCGCTGAGAGAGGTAATGCGACGAGGGGACGGGAAGAGCGGTGGAGGGCCAGGTGGGAACTTGGCGGTTGGCGGCGGGGAGAGGGTGGAAGGGTAAGGGCGGTAGCTCGAGGAGGATGCAGTTGGCCCAGGATAGGCATAGGTCAAGCTGGGACCTGCCGATAAAGAGGATTGCCAGCTGCTGGGACGAATGGCAGGTAAGGAGAATTCGAGCTCGAACTTGCGCTTGGCGGGACTGGGCGGGCTGTTTGTAAATAAGGGCCGGGAAGAGAAGCTGGATGGCCGAGTATAGCTCGTAGGTCGTTGGACTGCACGGACATCATCAGTGACGAAGACCAGGCAGAAGAGACTCGCCGGTCTGACCGTTGTGGATTGCCAGGATCGGCCCGGTCGCCATGGTCAATGGCAATGACGTGGCGCTCGACGATGTCTTCGCTGCCCATCTTGAAACTCGCTCATCGCTGATGCTAGACTGGTCAAGGGACATTCGGCGGGACCGTGGTGATTGCTGAAGATCTTCGTAGTCTGCCGGGTCCGCCCCTTCGGGCACGTTGTCGGTATCTATCTGCTTGCGATATTTTTGGCGGCGATTCTGCGACTTCTTCAGTCCTGGCGATACATTCTCGATCGAGATTGACTCACTTGAAACCAGACCTGCACCACCCGAGGCGTGAGACCGATATCAGCTGCAATCTCTTCCCTTTGATGCGTGTTGGGGAATTTGGTCTGCTTCACATTAGCTCGTGCGCGGACAGGACAATTCACTGCGTACCCCTTTCCACAGAACGCTCAGACGCTGTTGTTGCGGATCCGTCATGAACACTCTTGAGCGTTTCGGCTTTTGCCGCTGCAACGGCACGGCTGCTTCCGGCGCCGGCTCCGACGTGGCATGCATCCCCCGACCCTGTTCACCCCTCGCTACCCCATCACCTGAACCACTCGAGGGTGGCCTCGAGACGTAGCCGGAAGGTGCACTGAAGGTAGATTGCTGGGATGAATGCGATTGTGATCGCGACATCTCCTTTGCATGTGCGGCAAAATAGGCTTGGTCCGCGCGTTGCGAGGCTATCGACCGTCCGCGGGAGGAAGGAGGCGATAATGGTCGATGGAAACGGGATGGCGGAGGAGGTACGTACGATGGCGCGGGTCGCTGGGAGGGAGGGACAGACGGATTTCCGCTGGCTCTTGGACCGGAGCCCTGCCGAGAGTCGGTACCTCTAATATTTTCTGGAAATGGTGGAAAGAAACGTTGTTCAGGTCGAACATAGGGAGCGAGGGGTGGTGGTGCGAGACGTTGCACGGGAAAAGCTGGTGATCTGTAGTCTCGCGGTTTCTGTCCGGCCGAAACTCGATTACAAGTTGTCATTTGGAGATCCGAATGGATCAGACCACTCGAGGACCGGCGTCGGAAGGAAACCTCACGTGACTGGCCCGGAGCAGAGTTCTGCGGGGTAGGGGCCAGGTCCATGTCGGCCTAGACGGCGCCCCATCAGGTTCGCTTCACCCTCGATATGGAAGCGCACCTTACCGCTGACATCCGCCGTGCAAGGGCCCTGAAGCCATGATGGGTAAGCGCTGGGAAACCAGGTTGACGCAATGAGAATGCTGACAAAACTCCGATCTCCAGCGATCGTTCCTGAGAGAAACAAGGCCTGAATCATCATCAGCGAATTGAGGGACCGGTTGTAGGCGCAGGGCGGCACCGAGCGACCACATGTCAATCTCGGAGGAATGGAAGCGTGCAATTAGCGGAACTTATCACGAACCCAAGCGCCACGCCGAAGGTCCCTCGAGGAGCCACATCGCCAAATTTGTCCCCGGTAGAATTACGCAAGTCTGGTGTACGAAAGTAGGCTCTTGATTCGATGGCATTCCATGCAGGGTTACAGTTCACAAGCGGTAAGGGAAGGGAGGCTTGTTTCAGTGTTGGAAAGAAACAATGGAGATGGAATGTCAAAGGACAGCGAATCCAGGATTGACCACGACTGACTCACAGTAAGTGGATTCCAGCTTGACGCCGGTGTTGCCGCCCGCGGGACGTTGCGGCCGTCCAGCTTCGGAATGGTCGGAAACAGTTGCGGCGGAATTGATCGGCTCGTCAGGGTTAGATTGAGCCTGAGGGAACACATGCCCATCTTAGCGTTAAAATAAGCTTCTCCGGTCACGCGGCAATTCATCGAGAAGGGAGTACGACGGCTCACCTGTTTGATGCGTCCGGCTTGTCCTCGGCGTAGTGGAGGTCCGGAAGCTCACCCCGAGTGTGTCGTAGGATGGGATGTGTAGGAGAACGGGTAAAGCTGTGCGCAGGCCGTTCGCGCCTTGTTGATCGATCACCAATGGCTCGGTCCGTCCGAAGGCTGATCGTTCGCACTCGACTCTTGAGATATGTGACTTTAGAATCCAAACGTCAGCACCGTTCCCAGGGAAACGGATCACCGTCTATCCGGTCAAGCAATATGCTCGACCACGTTGAAAGGATGGGATCCCTCCTCCTTGGGACTGGTTCACTGAACAATGCAGTGAACCTTGAGCGGGATGAACGGGGTGCGAGCGATGAAAGGAGACTAAAATCGCAAATTTGGATCCCGACTCGATGAAGCGGTGATCCGGCGGGTATGGGTGAAAGGGGTTGGCCTGAATGGAGGTTGGTCTAAAAAGGATGTTCGATTTGGCGGACGATCGGGTTCTAGACCTTGAGACTCGAGGGATGAGGATCTTCGAAGCTCGATAGGTATGACGGCGATGATCAATGTGCTGATACCAACGGCGGAATGTACGTTGATGGACTTCTGCCTCACGAGTACTGTGTTCTGCAGGGAACCAAGCGAAGTCAGCAATTTTTCATGAAGAAGACATGCGCCCCCAAATCTCGAAGAAGTCAAGATGCCGGACCGCACATCCGAATATCCTAAAGGTGGCCTCTAGAGGACAGCACAAAGGACCATCGTTCGCCGCTTGTTCCGCACAACGGACGCCCACTCCGCTTCCGTTGCGCCCTTATCAGACCCTCACGAGTCACTCACCTTATCTACCACTGATTGGAGGTTGCCTTATTCCGAGCAAGGGTCGAGCGAGTGATGGATGCCGGTTTTGGATCTCGTGTCTTGTCCATTACCGACGAATCTAAACTGGAAGACTGCTCCAACCGTCCATACACTTTTCGAGGTGGGAATAAAAGGAGGATCGATGTTGTTTGGCGAGATTGACCAATGATGATTGAGTTCCCAACCTGTCCCTCCCCGTGATGGCTAAAACGGGCTAAACTAGGTGCCTCGCCGCTTGGGACGTGCAGACCGGACATCCTTTGATAACGCAGCCTCGGACAGGTGGGAATAATTGTCCTTCGAGTTCACTTCGCAGACTGATTTGTCGCACGGGGTCACTCGAGGTCACCCTTTCCACCGAGATAACGACTCATTTGAGCACTTCATCTGTATCAATGATTGTCGTTTCAAAGTGAGAGGCTCCTTTCCTTCTCATCTTTGATTGTTCCTCTCCGTGCCGAGTAGACCAAACTTCGGCCATCAAGGCTAAGACTAGGTCCGGCGGATCATGCGTCGCATAATTCGCCCATGTCCGGAAAGACGGAGCGAGTTGATCCGACGTGGAGTTGACGATCGGGGAGAGCGAACATGTTCAGCAGAGGCAAGTCACTATGACAAGAGATGATGGGATGAGTGTGCACCATGTAGTGAATTATGTATGTAATGTTCGCGATCCCGCAGCCCTGCTCAATTTCTGCTGATTTGCCACCCTGGGCAATTGAACTTGCACGGAATGAGTCATTAATACATGTGGCATCCCAAGAACAGAATGTACATTGCTCACGCCTCAAAGGCGGAAAGCATTTTGTCGACACCCTCTACATTTGCTCCTGAAATCAAGTGTAGCACCAACCTCCCATGCTATCCGCCCATCGAGCCAGGCCATCCACTCCTGCATCCCGTAATCCCGCTCGTTTGGGAACGACCATCCCCTCTCCTTCCTCTGGTGTCCGGATCTTATCTGAATCTGAACCGGATGTGATCGTCGACACGATGCCGAGACCGGGTCCTCCCAGAGTCGTCAGGTGGGGTTGGAAGCCAAGGTTCTGAAGTGTCTCGATGAGGGAGTTCCGAGATGTCTCCGGGAAGTCTGAGATCAAAGTAAGCTTGCTACAGGCAAAGTCGGGAAGTAGCAGTACTGACCATCTGGAATCAGGGTCACTGCACATCCTCCGCCACCAGCTCCTGTCAGCTTAGTGGCCAGTCCGAAAGGCTCCGAAGCGGTGGCGGCCACGATAATCTCTAGCGATGTATGTGACACGCCGAGCTTCACGAGATGAGCGTGATTTTCCCTGATGAGTTTCTATACAGACATCAGCGTGTCGCAGCAGAATGAGCCGGAAGGGACGCCCAAACAATGACTCACCTGCAATTGGCCGATCATCCGTGGCCGATCTACCGCCTGCCTGCCGCCAAGAAGTAGCCGTGCCTTGTCACTGATCTCCTGAATCTCGTCAAGGATGGAATCGACCACCTCGGGCTCTGCAAGTCGTTTGGCGCTGACGCTGGCAACTAATGACTTCGTATCCCGAGGTACGAGCGTATTGGTGAGCAACAGGCGGATCGATGAGAAGCTGTTTCAGCGTCAGCTTGACCGTCTACAAGCAGGAGAGCTCCACCGAGCATTGCACGTCCGAGTGAAGGACTCACCCATGCAATCCCTGCAGTCCACCTTTCCTGCCACCCACGGACCTGGTAAACGCCACAGCCCCACCCCGCACAGACACAGCATTGTCTATTCCGCTCGGATTCCCATGAAGCACCTTCTCAGCCAAGAACGCCCAGCCATCCACCAGGTCCGCATCATTCGGTGATAATTGAGGTTCGTCATCGGTAAGCGGGTCGGTCGGGACTGGTGCATGGGATTGTGGGACGTGCGGTCGGGAGGGTACGGTTATGTGCTGATGTGCGAGGAGTAGGGCGGCAGCGACGCAAGTGGAATAAGCGGCGGATGAACCAAGACCGGCTCCGATGGGAAGGTTGGAGGAAGCGGTAAAAGTCCCGGCGGGTCTACAAGGAATACGAGTTAAGCCCGCAATCTCGCCATCATATCGTCGAGCAGCTTGATTAGCAGAATGTCACTTACGCGTTCTTCTCGCTCCCGGCTAAGACCATGTATAGGTAGAGGAACGCGATTTCCGCCCCGAGACCCATTGGACTGATCTCGCCAGTATTGACGACACTTTCCACCGCTTTGAGGAGAGTTTGATCCAGTTCCTTATCTGCTTCTCGCTTGGTCTCGTCGCTACCAAGGAGAAGGAGGTTCCAGGGCAGAGAGGACATTTTCCATTCCGCATCGAGACCAAGGTTCGGGACTTCGAGACCGATTATACCGTCTGAGCGCGGGGATAGAACAGCAAAACAGCGAAGATTGATACTCGTTGCGATTGCGGTCTTCCTTTATCAGCTGTTGCCCTCCGAATTAGTGACTCGCTTACGACGCCATGCACGACAGCATGCTCGCCGAAGAGAATAACCTTCCCGGGAGCCGAAACCACGATATCCCCTTCTATTGTCTTCCTATCGGGATTTCCAAGGCCCAAGCCGCAGGTTACCCCGTTGACTAACCTCTCCATGACCCCTGCATCCGGTCGTCGAAATGCCTTTGCTCTGTCGAGAATCCAAGCTTCTCGATCAGAGCCGAAGAGCTCCTCAGACTGAGCATGGGACAAGGTAGAATGCGAGTAATTTGGGACGATGGCGCCAGACGAAGTGAGGGAGTGCTCCAGGTCGTCGATGAGGTCGCGAGGATCTTCTATACCGACACAAAGGCGGATGAGGTTCTCGGGGAGACCGCGTTCTGCTCGAACGGCTGCGGAGATAGATGCGTGACTGACGTAGATGAGCACAGCATCACCCTACTTCGGCTAGACTTACGACATGAGGCAGGGCATGCTGATGAGACTGTTGACCGCACCGAAAGACACGCTGATTCCCCAAAGCCTTGTTCCCCCCACGATCCGCTCACTCAACGCCTTATCTGCCGTCACAAAGCTAAGAACCGCACCTGCGCCAGTGGCCTGCTTGTAGTGCACATCCCGCTTTGGATGCCTCTTGAGTCCTGGATAATGCACCAAGAATCCCAGTCTGTCGAGGTAGGTAGCGACCAGCTGTGCGGTAGACAGCATCCTGTCCATGCGGATGGAGATTGTCTTGATGCCTCGCAGTAGTAGGAACGAATCGAAGGGTGCTAGTCCCGAACCCACCGAGTTGATCAGGAAACCGATGTTTTTTGCAATCTCTGGATTTCGGATAGCGATGACACCAGCCATCAGGTCGTGATGGCCAGAAAGGTATTTCGTGGCGGAATCGTAAACTATGTCGGCGCCGACGTCGAGGGGACGTTGGAGGTAGGGGGACATCATGGTATTATCGACGACGACGAGGGCAGAAGGGGAAGCGGCTTTGACTGTGGAGGATATGTGGGCGATGTCGGCGATTTTTAGAAGGGGGTTTGTAGGGGATTCAAGCAAGACCATCTTGACTCTAGGGGACGAGAAGCGGTATTAGCCCATAATTTTGGATGGTGCAAAGCAGGGCTCACTTGTTGCCGGGTCCAAGATGAGGCATAAGCTCCTCGACCCTTGTCGTGTCCACATGTCGTACATCCACACCACCATGCGTGCTCAGATATGTCAGAAGACGGTTCGTTCCTCCATAAATGTCATCTCCGGCAAGTACCGTCTCGCCTGGCTTGACGAGTCGAAGAATCATGTCGAGGCATGTCATACCCGTTGACAAGGCGAACGCCTGCGTTGCACCATACAGCCGGGCCAAGTGAGATTCTGCGGTAGGGCCAAAGTTAGCTGCATGCCATCCGCAAATACTAGACAGAGCAACCCACCTAATCCCCCTCGAGTCGGATTTCCAGATCTGGTATAATCATACTGCCCATTTATCCCCTTGAACGTAGCAGTCTGGTATATCGGAGTCGCACTCGCACCATACTGATCCTTGGTATCGACTGCCGCACAGAGGGTTGAGAACCGCCAATTGGCCGAGCGGGCCAAACGCTCCTCAGCCTCGGACTGTTTCCTTGAGGGAAGTGAAAAGATGGATGTGGCGAGTGAAGAATCTGCGGGGGATGGAGGGGTCGTCATGGTATCGAAACGGGATGAGGAGGATGGGGTCAAGGTGGTTCGAAGTGGTGCGATCCAAGAGCCAAAATACGCGCACCGCTGGGTGAAATGACGTGCTTCGATACAAAATGACGTGGGAATATTGCTTGTCGGATCTATCGGAAATGATATCGATAGGCTGGTTCCCTTATTCTGGGATTGTTCAGACTCGTTTGATCATCCATCTGAGCTGCAGCAAGAAGGATATCGGAGGTCTCGCTTTGGCTCGTCTTCCTCACTGGACTGGAGCGCCTAGACGGGCTGGATACTTCCCATGTCAAGATTTACACGACCACTATTGAGCGTGCGACTCGGTGCTCAGCCCTCGATCCGAGCCGGTCCCTCACGGATACCTGATCGCACACCTCGAGGAGATAGCTATCTCGCCGTCCGAGCATTCTTCACCCGTCAGGCTTCCGTGCGCTTCAGATTGCCCTCATCAGGTTCACCTCGATGGCCTTCCCCTCACCGCTATGGCTCTTCACAAGCGGGAACGAATCGCCCCTCACCCGCCGACATAACACCGAAACCCGCAATAGGCACCAATTCAGGCGGTCATGCGCAGGACTATACCCCGTTTATCCGTCGGTTGATCCATCAATCGGGATCGCTGACTCACAATTCGCCAAATCGACCGACAAAGGATGAATTGCTAGCAGCTGCTGGGAGCTGGTTTGAGAGGTTGGGGATCCGGTTGAAGTGGTTTACGATCAGGGGATGGAGAAGGTTCAATACGGATGACTTGAGCGCTTTTACGAGCTGGTTTGTCGTCGGGAATAGTGAGTCTCACTCGAAAAATTGCTCAGTATCGACCTCGCTTACATGATACGCTCTTACCAGCTCTGTGGATTCTGATCGGGACGTGAGTGTCGCTCGCACAGAGTAAGAGGGTAAGGCTGATATTTCACGCCTTCAGGACGACCTTCGTATCTGCTGTCCTGGCAACGCTAAACTCGCTCTCCTTGCAAGAATACGTAGCCAGGTGGATCTCGGACTACCTGACATCGGAGACTGGCGTGACAGTAGTGTAAGTTTACATCAGTAGACTTCGAGCTGGCGACTTACAGAGCCATAGCTTCGAATCTGCTATCGTCCCGAAGTGGGGTGCTTCCACCATCACATTCCACAACGTCTACGTATCTCGGCGCCCCAAGGACGCCGCCTCAGAACCGGCTGACGGCAGACCCAACAACCTATACGCCTTGCCCCCTGCTCCCGTCCCACTTCTTTCGGCTGAAGTCTCCCCCGGTACCTACCAGGATTTAGCTCCTGCAGCTGGGGCCGAGAACTATACCATGTTTGATCTAAATCTGGAGGAAGTCGAGGTGACGTTGAGCTTCATGCGATGGCTGGACGGGAAAGGCTTGGTGAGGGACGCAAAGTTGAAGGGCGTACGTGGCGTCATCGGTGAGTTCTGATTCAAGCAGAGTGATTGGAGCTCATACAGCTGCAGACCGCCGATCGGTTTGGTGGGATCATTCCAAACCTTTGGTCCCTGCAGAGTTCCGCCACACCACCCGTCCAGGCGATTTTGAGCTCGAGTTTTTCCACGTCGAGGATGCCTTGGTAACGGTGTACCAACCTGGCGGCCAACGCCCCTACAACGTCTCGGTCTTCAATGCGGCGGTCGGGCCTCTGCGAAAGAGATGGCTGTTTTACGACATTCTAAGCGCTGAGGCGATCACCGGTCAGCTGGATAATTGCCTGTATAGCTTGCATATGCCCCAGAAAATGGGCAAAGCGCAGGGACAGCAGGAGGGGTTGATCAAGCGGATGGTGAGTACCCTGCCCGATGTTTTAGTCGAAGGCTAAGGCAGGAAATAGGCCCGCTTGAGGATCGATGGCGTTCCCATTGAGCATGCTCAATACGCCACTGGCGATACCGCTCCTATGTCCTGGATCACTTCTGGCAAACTGGACGCTGTTCTCGATATCAAATTCCCTCACCATCCAGACGAGAAGGTCGATATCAAAGCCATCTTAGAAGAGATCGGTCGCAATGTATCTGTCATCACCCATCAGGGTACTCATCCAGACGACATAGCTTCTCAGGCTGCCGACGCGGCTGCAGCGGCTGAGGCTAGTAGCCCCCGAGATGTACTTCCGGGTCAGCAACGTCTCGCGAGGCCACCGCTCAGAGCACCGCACGCACCGACCATCGCTGCGACTGACGGGACGGAGGAGAAGAGGCAGGTGACAGTCGACATCGATCTGCGTTTCAGGGATCTCAAGGCGGCTGTACCCATGTTTACGAGTGATCTGAGTGTGAGGAATAACGCCTTGATCCGGCCTATCGTGGCTTTCATCAAGTGAGTCCGAAGCTAGGAGATGGAACTGCGGGACTGACGGGGATCAGCGCCAATCGGACACTGGTGCCAATTCATTGTCAGGTAGCTTCCGATCTGGTCAGTCCGATGTGAATCTAGGTGATAAGTGGCTGATCCCGTCTTCAGACTGACTTTGATGGCTCGTGGACAGTAAGCTGAATCTTCTATCCGTATCATGTGACTGACTAGCCATTCCACTCTTTCCAATCAGCTCTTCGAAAGTACGCTCAAGCCGCTGCGGATGTCTAAGCAAGACTGACGATCACCCCTAGCTGGCCTTATGACCTCTATCTCCGACCAGATCTACGCCGCCCTCGCCCACCACACCTCCTCCGAAGCCGCCAACTCGAAGCGGATCCGCCAGGTCAGCTTCTGGGGCATTCAGAAAGGCGCCGAGGTTCTCCTCGACACGGTGCGGAATGTCGTCGATCCGGTCCATGCGCAGTTGCTGGCCACGATCTGAGTCTGCAGGCAATCCAAACGAGTCTAATGTTTTGAAGATTACGATACATTCCAGTATTTTGCATGCATTAGATCTGACGTCTGGTACAAATTTGCTTCCGCTACTACTACCATTTCATGGGCGCCGGATACCATGATTTATGGTCGCTTGAGCGATTTGTTGATACATTCCTGTATTCTATACACTGGAGAGACATACTTCTCGATGAGATAGCATCGTGTCTACTACTCTGTGAGCGGAGGATCATAGAGGAAGCAGCAGGATGGGCAATATCTCCTCGATGGCCAGGGCGTCGGTCTCCCCTCCTTTGCTCCAGAACTTCTCTGACTCCCTATAGCTCCACGGCTCTGGACTCGTATGTTGCCGAGCTCGGTAACGACATTTCGTACGATAAGAGGTATGGTCTCACAAGTCCTTCACATGCAGAGATTTATGTGTGACTGCCCTCGTCTAGCTTGTCATTCTCGAGGTTTCTTAAGACCATCCTAGCTCGTCATGCGTACGGTCCACTCGTACTCAAGATCTTCATTAAGCCCGATGCTGCCATGTCCCTCCGGGTCATCCAGCGGCGCTTGAAAGGCACGTTCTCATTCTTATCGCTCGGTTTTTCGCTCATGTTCTGTAGCGGAGCGGGATGCGTTGGCGGACTTGGGCAGTGTCAACACCTATCAGGCGTTTGTGGAGACGGAGAAGGCGGGGTACTTGATCAGGCAATGGATCGGGTCGAACCTTTATGACCGAGTCAGGTGGGTATGGACCAGGCTTGAGAGAGGACAGGAGCTGATGGAGGCGCAGCACCCAGCCGTATCTGGCGAATGTGGAGAAGAAGTGGATTGCGTTCCAGCTGCTTACTTGTCTGCGGGATGCTCGGACCAGGAAGGTGTGTGAAACGATCCTTTCTGCTTGGTCCTTGACTTACTTGCTGTGGGGCTCACTCGCGGATGCTATAGGTGGCCCACGGCGACATCAAGTCGGAGAATGTCCTAATCACATCTGATTTGACCGTCCTCCTCACAGACTTCTCCTCCTCTTTCAAACCCACCTTTCTTCCTCTCGATGACCCTTCCGACTTCTCCTTCTTCTTCGACACCTCCGCCCGCCGGACATGCTACATCGCTCCCGAGAGGTTCTTCGAGTCTGGCTCGCGTCTCGCAAAGGAGAAGCTGGCTGCTGCGAGTCAGCAGGAAGGGTGGGGCAAGCGGGATGGAAGGGTGACGGAAGAGATGGACGTGTTCAGTGCAGGATGTGTGTTGGCGGAGATGTGGACGGATGGGAGGACGGTGTTCAACCTTAGCGAGCTGTTTGCTTATCGCGATGGCTCGGTTGGTTTAGATGGGATACTGGATAACCTTGAGGACGAGGACGTGAAGGTGAGGATCTGCCGAGGAAGCGGAAGCTGATACTCAGAGCATGATCAGTCGGATGCTCTCGCGGAGTCCGGGTGATAGACCAAGCTTTGACCGGATTCTCACGGCTTTTCGGGGGTCTATCTTTCCGGAGTACTTCTACATATTCCTCAAGGACTACGCAACATCCCTTGCAGAGCTACCCGAGACTTCCGAATCGGCATTCCCGCATCGATCGGCGCCTCAATCTGGGACGAAGGTGGACAGGCTGTTGAGTGAATGGGATTCAATCTCAGTGCATATGGAGAAGCCTGGAAAGGGCGTGGACGAAAGTGAGCGACAGGAATCATATGGGGCTGACCTACAGGCGGTCCGGCTCTCCTGCTGCTGAACATCGTCACTTCATCCATCCGCAACTGCTTGTGGCCCTCATCCCGCCTTCATAGCTTGCAACTCTTCCTGAAACTATGCCCTTTCCTGCTCGATGAAGACAAGGTGGATCGGATCGTGCCGTTCGTGGTCGAGCTGCTCTCGGATGACGTGGCCATCGTTCGCGCCGAGGCCTGTCGGACCCTCGTCATTGTTGTCAGTATCAATGCCTGTGAAACGGTGCCATAGCTCACCTGCAGCAGGTGGAATCTGTTTCTTCCATCACTGCTCAGAATGCGACCTTCATTCCGGAGTATCTCCTGCCTCAAACGCGACATCTAGCGACCGACTCCGACATCTTTGTCCGCGCTACTTATGCTCGCGGCCTTGTCCGGCTGGCAGATGCTGCCATCAACATGCTGGAGATGAGTCAAGCTGCTAAGACCACTCGATCCGATGTTGAGGCTTCCGGCATCGCAGAGGTATGTCAGTCATAGAGGATGTGGCTGATGACTAGCCCGACTATGAGTCAATGCTCCTCGAGATTCAGTCTGTGGTCGAGGAGCAGGCCATGACACTCCTCATCGATAGCTCAAGCCATGTCAAGCGCGCTATGCTCTCCTCTGTCACCGATCTGTGCCTCTTCTTCGGTCGTCAGAAATCTAGCGAGACGGTACTCAGCCATATCATGACATACTTGAATGATCGCGACTGGCTTCTCCGCCTCGCCTTCTTCGACGGCATAGTCGGAGTTGGCGCTTTCATCGGTATCCGAGCGATCGAGGAATACGTTCTACCCTTGATGCTGCAAGCTCTGACCGGTGAGTCAATCATGCGCGCATGGAGCTCATAATAGATCCTGAGGAGGCGGTAATTGCGAAAGTCATAGGCTCTCTTACGAGTCTGGCATCTCTGGGATTGCTACCGCGGATGAGGCTCTGGGACGTCTTCTTCGCTGTCCGAGGTTTCTTGTGCCATCCGAACTCCTGGATCAGACAGGGTGCGAGGGCTTTCGCTTCTGAGATCTGAAGCTGATAGCCCTAGGTACCGCTGGGTTTGTGGCGGCCGCCGCTCGCAATCTTCCTCAGTCCGACGTGTGGTGCATCCTCTATCCCAGCTTGCGAGTTATGCTCCAGTCAGACGTGCTTGAGCTGGACGAGGAGTCTATCATGGCGGCACTTGTGCCACCTGTACGTTGCATGGTTTGAGTCAGGCTGATATCGTCAGATCTCACGAGCCACGCTGGTTGCTGCCAAGACAGCAGCTCTGCAAAACTCGCCCGCCAAATTCTGGGATCTTCGTCCGGACCAGTCAAACGACAAGTCATCGCTCGTCAAGTCTGCCAGCGAAGCGAAGGGCTCCGGATCGTGAGTAGACGAGTTTGAGCATTCGCTGACGGGTGTATAGGAATCGACTCAAGGATAAGGGTATATCGGCAAAAGACGA